>Ga0208701_100033_pt1 | contig 67529 bp, 71 predicted proteins | sample DeeseametaMP1482_FD_184188 | JGI IMG/M metagenome (GOLD analysis project Ga0208701, IMG submission 184188) | Marine microbial communities from the Deep Pacific Ocean - MP1482 (SPAdes) | ecosystem: Environmental > Aquatic > Marine > Oceanic | place: South of Fiji, South Pacific Ocean | collected... | reverse complement strand
ACGTGGAGCAGACCGACGAAGTCGCCCACCTGGTGAAGTTTCTGGAGAGCCCATCCAAAATGGGAGTCTGCATTCGCGAGCCCGATCATCGCCGCGAGCGCCGGCAAAAAGCACGCCCCCTGAAAGTCCAGGTCGAAGCCGCTAACTGTTGAGACGAGAAAACAGGGGGCTCGTCGTCTCGGCAGCGCTACGTTTTATAAGCGCCTTCTGGTGATGCCGATTGCCGGCAGGCGGTAAGTCCAACTTTTCGTCCATTCAGCTTCCCAGCTTTCGGCTCTTTCTTTGACCGGTCGATCCGGTTTATCCCTAATTCCATACTTTCGTATGCCCCTCTTGCATCCCAGGGAAGTATTCATTCATTATTAAAGTGGTGCATTCTGGCATAGTATTTCTGGTACAAAAGTCCCATCACCCACCTGAGGAGCCTGAATGAATCAAGAACTGACGATCGACAAAGACATCTCTTGGGATACGGAACGGCTGGAAATGAGGCTCTATCTACAGGAAGGCTTCACCGCCGAACAGGTCGTCGTTCACCCGGAACGGGTTCAGATTCAACTCAAAAACGGAAACGAGACGCATCGCACGCATTTCACTTTGCCTGTGAGTGTCGACAACACCAGAGCCACCCTCACCCGTCAGAAGGGCGTGTACGGAGAAACGATCGACATCAAAGTACGACGACTCCGAATAGAGCAGCAAGAACTCGCCGTCTAGTGAGGAAAGTCTCTCCACTCCCGAGGCTTCACGGTATAGAGAAAATTTGAGAGCGACCGGTGCACATCCATCCGGGAGTGGGTGTCGTTGATGTAATCGAGATACAGGCATCTCTCCGCCACCCCCTTAAGCCGGAAGGCAAAGTACATGCACATCAAAGGATTGATGTACAGTTCATGACCGGCGGTACGCTCGGTGGGATGATAATCTCCAAAGTGACCCATACCCGCCGCCACGATGGAGGTTGCCACGATACTCTCTCGGCCGGGCATCTTCTCGCTCGAGTAAGCCACCGCCTCAGACAGGGTTTCAAACTCGGGCATGCCCGGCAAGAGCGAAAAGGCACCCAGAAAATCTCCACTCTTAGTGAGATCGGCGATCGCCTCCAACACGTAGTGATGGCAAACTTCGTGGTAGTAGTCGACGCCGTAACCCAGCGATAGTAGATACGAGTCGACTCCTTCGAGCATGTGCCCGGCAGCAATACTCACGATGTCTTCAGCCGGACTGCCGAGCCCGGGTTCATCACCCCGCATCAGGCTGTCCGTCCCCCCGTCCACCAGCACCAACGCCTGGAAGTCCAACATCTTTTTCAGCTGCTGAAAAATGTCGAGCACCGTCCTCGCTCCCGCCCCGTAGTAGGCGTAGATCGGGACGTCTTCTCCCCGATCGGCGTAGAACTGAGACAGATAGCGCTCCGGAAAATACCAACTGTTGCCCCGCGTGCCGGGCTCTACCTTGAGAAAATCCCGCTTCATCCGCCGGCCGTTCTCGTCCATTAACTCGGCGAAGCTCAGATTGCCGAGCCAAACTTGCTTGTCCTGGGACTTCAAATACTCGAAGAGCGGGATGCCGGAATAGATGTCAAAACCTCCGCCGGCTCCGGTGAGGAAGATTCGGTCGTACCGGGCAAGCTCTTTCAGAAAGGGGGATTCCATACCAGAGGTCTTCGCCCAGCGGAGAGAATCTCCAGCACGTGTTTACAATCTGTTAACATCTCGGCTAGCCTTTTTCAACTCCGGTTTTTCCGCCACCTGGCATCATGGAAGCACAAGGAGAAACGCAATGAGCTTCCGATTTCTGGTCAACGACTTGAGCAACAATAAAACCGTCACCGTGAGAATCTTAGCTGACCGGGAAAAGACCGCCAGACAGAAGCTGGAAAAGGCCGGCTATCGGCCGATCGCCATGGTGGGAGTAGAAACGGTCAAAAGAACTCAGCCCCAAGGCCAGATTGAGCTTCAGCTGCGCCATCCCGCACCGCAGGTCAGACTCAGCCACACTCCTTCCCGAGCCTTCCGCCTCCGAGCAAAGCTCGGCTCCCTCATCGCCGATTACCTCGCCCCCTTTAATCTGCTGGACTAAGCCGGGAAAACGACCATCGCTCTCCGAAGCCCGGTCGATGACAAGATCTCTCCTCTCGCTCCTCGCCTTGCTCTTGTGTTCCGGCCCGTCGTTGGCCCAAGAACAGGGCCCCCAGCGCCGGCTTGCCATCTTAGCCGACTTCTCAGATCGCTCCCAGTTCGCTGTCGAGAATCGCCTCTTCTCGGCCCTGGAAAAGCTGGAGCAATCAGGCAGCCTGGCGGGTGTCGGCATCGAAGGTTCACCCTTGATCATCAACACCGGACAAGCTGACGGAGAGAGTCTCTTGAAGAGCTGGAACCTGAGCAAGGCAGACTTACCGGTATTGGCCATCACCAAACCGTCCGCCCAATCCTCACCGGCATTGCTGTGGTACTGGCAGGTCACGGAGGTGCCGACGGCCATCAGCGCATTGGAGGCCGAACTCGGCATCAACTCTTCGGCCGCTCTCCCTGTCATTCGCGCCGCCGACTTCACCCCTCGAACGGGTCCGCTGGCGGCAGGCACAAACCTCCGATTGACTCTCCAAGGGACCCCTGGTTGCTCGGCTAGAGCTGAAGTCGGGGCCGTCAGCGACATCCCCCTTTTCGAGCTCGAGAGCGGACTTTATCGTGGCGACTACGTGGTGAAACCGGATGACCGCACCGACGCGGTCATCACATTGGTCCTGACCAACGACGGTGGAGCCTCGGTCAGCCGCCTGGTCGGTCACGTCTTGCTTCAAGGCGTGCAGGCGCCAGACGTTCAATCCGCCCGCCAAATCTCCACCGGCGAGTGGATGGTCACGGGCACGGCTCCACCCAACTCTCAGGTAACCGTCACGGCGGTGGTCTCTCAATCTTTCATCTTTAAGTTCAAGAGTACCAACACGTTCACCGGCATGGCCGACGCCAACGGACAGTTCCAACTGAAAGCGTTTATCGAGGAGAATATCGCCGGCTCCGAGGCCACCTTCACCTCCACGGCTACCCTGAGAAACGTCAGCGAGACCTCTCAGCAGAAGCTCACCTTTCAAGGTTTGAGAAACCCGCCCAAGATACCGAGCCCCGGCAATCCGACCTTCACTCCCTGGTCTCTAGCCGGACGCTGGTATCACGGCAACCGAGCCACGAGTATTCGAGTTTCCGGAGCCGATTCGGTAGTGATCAGAAACGAGTACGGTCAAGAGACCACGCTCTTTTTGGTATGGCCGAACCGGCTAGAAAGTCGCGGCTCCACTTTCCTTCGCGGACGGGTCGAAGGCCAGACCATCTTCTGGGACAACGGAACTCGCTGGAATCGTAACAGGTAGGCCGAAACTCATGGAGACAAACCCCACCAGAGCCAGAGCGCTGAAGTGGTCGGCCCGAATTCTCTTTTCCGGTCTCATCGCTTTTCTCACCCTTGAGATCGCCCTGCGTCTCTTCTCCACCTCGATCCCGAGATTCATCGGAAACGAAGTCTTCAGCCCCTATCGCCACGACCCCAGCGGAATTTTCCTCAAAGACTCGGTCACCAACCATAGGTTCATGAGACCCCTGAGAGAGCAGCAAGTCGTATTCAACAACTATACATGGCTTCATCAAACCGACCGTTGGGGATTCCGAAATCCGGCGGACAGTCCGCGAGACATCCTCCTGATGGGGGACTCCATGATTTACGGCCAGGGTGTGGACCAAGAGCAAACGGTCAGCCACTTCCTTCGCCGAGACTACAATCTACCCGTCTACAACATGAGCCGAACCGGAGACTCGCTTCTGCAACAATACGTGTTGCTTCGTACTTACCTGGATGAGTTCAAACCGAAGAAAGTCGTCTTTCTGGTCTTCATCAACGACTTCGCCGACCTCGACGGCTATCGCCAGGAGGGGTTCGATTATCCTACCGTTGAGAAGTACGACTACGATGCCCTGTTGGAGCGTCGCAAGAGCAACGAAGCGCTCCCACCCATGCAGGTCTCGTACGCTTTGAGATTCCTGCGATACCTCCCCAAACATATAAAGAGTGATGAGGAGCCACGTCACCCCGTCAGGCAAAAGGCGGGTCCGGTGGAAGAGCCCGGGCTCACCGAATTCTCCAAGCAGACCTTCCGTGAGCTTTTAACAGACCTGTCAAAACGGTGCCGGACTCGGGGGGTCGAGATGGAAATCGTCTTCCTCTACCTGGGTGACCACAAGAACCAGTTCGCCGAACTACAAGAACCGATCGACGAGTTTCTCACCCACCTCACCAGCGAACTCGAAATTCCCTATACGAACACTCGAGGACTCTTTCAGACCGAAGACTTCTTGCCCACAGACGGCCACTTCAGTCTCCAGGGCCACCGCCGACTGGCCGAATTTCTGCACAACGAAGTGCTCAAACCCACTTGATGCGTGGGAGCGCCGAAGAATTCGGGCCCCAGGCCACTTCGATGTCGATTCGGCTTTGCCGCGAGGAGCCGGGTACCCGCCGAAGGTGGGTGTTAGCAGCGCTATCTGAGCACCGCAGGGGCGAAAACGAATCGACAGCGGAGCGGCCTGGGGTCTGAAGGCGAGGTGATCCCGCGCATTAAGTGGGTCAGATAAAAAAGCCCCCTTGCGGGAGCTTCGACTGTCGCTCTGAGTTACGCGGCGTTGCCGTGGCGGCTCAGCCAATCCACGAGTTTTTTCGTGGATTCGGGCTGGTCTGGTTCGAAAGCGAGTCCCACGACGTGGGTCCCCATGCTTCCCAGACGCTCTTGCCAGACCGTGGTGCCTTGCAACTCCACCAGGTTATCTTCATCCAAGCAGACGGTCAGATGAAGAGGTGTTCCTTCACCCAGCGATTGATTCACCACCAGGCGCAACCCAGATGCGGAAATATTCAGGGAGCGACTGTGGCAGAAATTCTGTTGCTTGTCCTGTAAGCCGACGAGCAGTTCCTTTTTGAATCTTGGTGCCGTGCGACGGTTGGCAAAGTTGGTAGTGTTATTCATTGATTTGACCTCCAAAGTAGAGAGCCAGTCGAGTATGCTGGTAATGTATATTTTCTTCTACGCTCTCCATTATAGGAAATATTTTCCCTATATTCAACATTTCCGATCCGGTTTTACAGTTTATTAACAATCAGATCGAAGGCTTCTAAATCCCGTCAGAGAAAAGCTCGCTCGTGAGCAAGAACGATATGAAGGACGCCGGCTGGGGCGGATTCTTCGGAGGATGCCTCGTCCTCGTACTGATCTTTGGCGGACTATTTGCAACATTTCGCTATTTCCAGCAAAAAGAGCAGGCTCGTGTCCAAGCTCTGGAGACTGATGTTCTCCAGCCTTATTGGTCTGCTGTCCGGGCGGGCGACTACCAGAAGGCCCATTCGCTTCGTAGCTCCGATTGGCAGAGCAAGAACAGCGCGGAGGAGTTGGCCGCCGCTTACGCCAGGCTACAGCAAGAGCACGGAGAGATTCAGGAGGCCTATATTCACGTGGCCAATGAATACTTCGAACCGGGTCAGAAAGATGACGCTTGCAGGGCTGAATGCTATTTCGTTTTCAAAGACGGCTTTCGGGGCAAAGTTACCTTCGACTTGAGGCGCCCAAACGAGTCCTCGCCCTGGACGATCGGCAACTCCTCGACCACGGTCGGAGCCAACAGCCTCGGTGACGGAGTTTTCTAAACAGCCGCCCGTCGAGAAGGTCGTTCCACTCTTCTTGCAAAGCATGAAACCATGGCGCGAGATCATTCCAACCGTAGCCCGTTTATGGGGGGCAAAAGCGGCAAGCCGCTTCGTGAAGACTCTGACAAGGTCGAGCTGGATTACGATCTACCCCTGGACACTCCCAGCGCTAAAGAAGTCGCTGCCGGCTATCGTCCGGACAACTTTGTCTTAAATCTGAAGGCGGTTCCGGAGCCGATCGTGGAGATCTTTCTAGACCAACTCCCCGCTTTCAAAGGGAAAGACGACGCCAATTTCGTTTTCATGATCGCGCGGGGCCAAGTCTACCGGTATTACGTGGTCCCCTTCGCTAAAGTTGTTCCGCTCCTTCAGTGGGTGCCGATGAGCCAGGAAAAGCGTCCTCGCTGGAAGCTCTACATCGTGCCGTCCAAACACCGATTGGTGGGCCGCAAAGGCAAAGACGTGCAAAGTGTGGATCTCGCTCCTTACTACAATCCCCAGTGACCGCGGACAAACGAACCTATGCCTTACTAGCCGCCGAACCGTCGGGCGACCTTCAAGCCGCCGCCCTGGTGCCCTATTTGCGCGAACTCGATCCCGAAGCCGAGTTCATCGGAATCGGCGGCAAGCACCTGGAAAGTCAGGGCGTGGAGTTGCTGTGCGACACCTCCTGGTGGGGCTCCATCGGGGCCACCGAAGTGCTGACCCGACTGCCCCGGATCATCGTGCAGTACTATATCTTCCGTTTCAAGTACGCCCGTCGAAACCCGGACGTGACGGTGATGATCGACTCACCCGCCGTATTTATGAGGCACGGGAAGTACACTCGGGCGCGCAATCTCAAGACGGTCTATTACTTTCCCCCTTCCGCCTGGTCGGATAATCCGAAACGGATGAGAGAGATCGCCGATCGAGTGACCGGTGTGGTCGCCACCTTCCGGCGCAGTTGGGAGACCTACAAAAAGGCCGACGTTCCGGTCCAGTATTTCGGACACCCCATGGTGGACGTGGTTAAAAAGAAGCCGCGGGAGACGGTCCTGGAAGAGCTCGGACTAAAAGAAGGGCGGTACATCACCCTCTTGCCGGGCAGCCGCCAACAAGAGGTGCGACTGATGACGCCTATTCTTCTGGAAGCCGCTCGACTGCTCCAAGAATGGGACCCCGAGCTGACGTTCCTTCTTCCAGCCGCCTCTCCGAAGGTGTACGACAAGCTTCAGCCTCTGGTGGGTGACAAGGCGCTTCTATACAACGGCAAAGCACAGGAGATGCTCTCTATTTCAGAACTGGCGATTATGACTTCAGGTTCGGTCTCCCTGGAGGCAGCCTATCTGGACTGTCCCATGGTCTTGGGCTATCGATTCAACCGATTTGACGCGGCGCTCGGGAGGTTTCTGATCCGGACCGGTATCCTGAAACTCAAGCATTTCGCTCTGCCAAATCTGGTCTTGGACGAGACGATCCTTCCCGAACTTTTGCAAGAGGAGGTGACTCCTGAAAGACTTTTTGAAGAGGCCAAGCACCTGCTTCCCGGCGGCTCCAAGCGAGATCAGATGCTGGCCGATCTGGCTCGAGTCAGGAAAGCACTCGGTGAAGGTCCGGTGGTGCCCAAGGTGGCTGAGTATGTCCATCGGGTAGCGACCGGCACCGCATGAATCCCACTCTCTATCTCATTTCTAATTCCCCCGGAGAAGTCTCCACCTTCGTCAAACCGGTCGTTTCAGAGCTACGACGCAGACATCCCGATTGGGACCTTCAAATCTGCCTGGTTCCGTGCCCCTACGCGACGGGAGCGGAGGCTCGCGTGATCGCCGAGTGGCCCGAAGGCCCCCAGGTCTGGACACCGTGGCAAACCACCCAAGCCTGGTGGAACGGAGTTGGAAAGGGCAAACCTGGTGCGGTTGTTTTTCTGGGAGGCGACCCCTGGCACGCCTTGCTTCTCAAGCATCGTTTTCAGATGCCCTGCCTGGCCTACTTTTCCGAGCCCAGCGGATGGGAAAAAACCCGTTGGCTGGGTGGATTCGACAAAGTAGCCATCGGCTATGGTGACGACACCGTTTCCGAACGGCGACGACCCGTGGGTGATCTCAGGGTCGACGCCGTCTGCAACGCCCTCGAACTCCATCCGCGATCGTCCGATGCCAAGCTCACCCTGGCCCTCTTCCCCGGCTCTCGATGGCTCCATCTCAAGGCCGTCCTGGGGAGCTTCCTCAAGGTGGTCGACGACATCGCAACCGACGACCTGGAAGTCTTACTGGCCGCCTCGCCGTTCGTGTCCAGAGAGCGTCTGGCCGATGCCGCCTCCAAGCCCTGGAACTGGGGAGTCTCGCAAGTCCGCTCGGAGCTACGTGAGGACACCCTGGTGACGGAAAACGGCAACCACATCCAGGTCGTCTGGGGCGACCCGTACCGTGTCATGGCCCAGTGCGACCTGGCTCTCAGCCTTCCCGGCACCAACACCGCGGAGTTGGCCATCGCCGGCAAACCCACCGTGGTGCCGCTATCGGCCAAGGCGCCGGTCGGAGGCGGAGGCATCCTCGGACTTCTGGACCGATTGCCCGGTCTCGATCGCCTCAAAGAATACCTCAAGATGCGCAAGAAGGCGCGTCTCAAGTTGGTGGCTCTTCCTAATCAGTTGGCGGGGCGAGAGATCATGCCTGAGTTCCTTGTTTCAGACGATCTGCGCGACCTCTCCGAGTTTATGAGCAGGCTTTTGAAAGATCCCGAGGCCCGGCGGGCTATCGGAGTTGAGGCGAGAGAGGTGATGGGGCCGCCGGGAGCGGCGGAGAGGTTGGTGGGGGTGATCGAGGAGTTGGTCAGTCCTGCCCGGGCTGTTTGACAATCCCCGCGAGTTACAAGAGAATGCCAGCCTATGAAGCGCGTTCGGCAGTTTCTCTTTAAATGGCGTGGAGGTCTGGTAGCCCCAGTCGCTCTGGTCTTTATTTATGTGGCCCAGCCGACGATTCAAAGTCTGATAGCAGGAGCCATCCTGGCCTTTCTTGGCGAGGGCATTCGACTGTGGGCTATCGGGTACACCGGTGAGCCGACCCGATCTCAGGAGTTGGACGCGCCCGCTCTCATTACCACCGGTCCTTACGGGCTGGTGAGAAACCCGCTCTACCTCGGCAACCTTCTGAACGGAATGGCGGTGGCCACGGCGGCGGTGGGAGGCTTACCCCCGCAGCAAGCCGCTCTCCTGTGGCTGGGAGCGGCCGGATTTCTCGGCTTCGTGTACAGCAACATCATCATCTTGGAACAAGAGTTTCTCTTACAAGAGTTCGGTGAAGACTTTGCTCTTTATTGCGACTCCGTCCCTGCCCTGATACCATCCGGGCTGAGGCAACGAACGGCTCAGAGTATCCGTAAAGGGTCCTTCAATCTGACGACTGCTCTCACTTTTGAGAGGATGACTCTGGTCTGGCAAGTACTCATCTGGGCAGTGCTCCTGTGGAAAGTGAACTAACAAAGCATGGCAAAGAAAAAACGTAAACCGAAAAAGCTCAACACACCGGCGAGCCTTCAGGACTCTTCCCCTACGGCCAAAAAGAAAAGCCTGGCCGCGCGGATCGCCACGCCAAGGGCCCTCTCCACTTTCGCCTTCGGTCTATCCGGCTTGCTGGCGGGCCTCTTCACCGGACTCAACCACTTTCCGACTCTGGGCCAAACCGCCGCCATCCCCCGGATGATGCTGCTGGCCGCCTACCTGGGCGACCCCCATGTGGATGTCGTCGCCGGTCTCACCACCGCGCTGGCCGGACTGATGATCGGTGCGTGCCTCGGATTTTCGGCACTATCCAGTCCTAGAGACCTCGGCATCAGCGTCCTGCTCTCGGTGGCCTTCGCCGTCCTCGCTATCACCACGACCGGCAATGTCTTGCTCGCGGGATTGGGATTCTTGGCCGGTCATAGCCCTGCCATTATGAGCTATATCAAACTTCGGCACGCGTGAGCCTGAACAGGATCATTCACACCGCCGACTGTCACGGCACCCACGCCGTCTACGATAGACTGCGCTCTCAACTCGATAATGAAACTCTTTTTCTTGACGCGGGCGATGCCATCGCCGGGTCCAATACCGCTTTTCAGTTGTCCGAACCGAACCTGGCCCTCCTCTCCGAACTGGGCTGCCGAGCCATGACCATGGGCAACCGCGAACTCCACTACCTTCCCTGGATCCTGGAACGGCGCGCCCAAGAACGCAACTTTCCTTTGCTGGCGGCCAACCTGGTGGAGTTGTGGGGTCGCCAGACTTCCTGGCAGGAAGGAGTGAGCCTGTCGTTCGGCCAGACCCAGGTGGGAATCTTCGGAATGACCGTGGTCCAGTATCCGGTGGGCTCCCTCTACGAGAAAGCGTTTGGTTTGCGCTTCTTACCTCCGGAAACACTCATCGAACACCTGGTGGAGAAGTATCAAAAAGAGCACGACCTGGTCATCTTTCTCTCCCATCTCGGTATCGACTGGGACCGCCGATTGGCGCGACAGCTGACGGCCCGACCCGATCTGAAGTGCGACTTCATTCTGGGCGGTCACACCCACCTCACTCTTCAAGAGCCCGAGGTCTACGGACACACTCGACTCAGCCATATCGGCTCCCACAGCTCCGGCTACGGCGAGTGGAAGCTTCAGGACAGAGAGTGGCACTTCGAGCTCCACCGCGAGGCGGTCCAAGCGTGAGCCACAAACTCCTGGTACTCAGCAACGGGGCCGGTGAGGACGCTATCGCCGCCAAGGTTTTGCGCGAACTGCCCGACGAACTTCGCTCTCGAGTCGTCTGCTGCCCGCTGGTGGGCGAAGGCAAGGCCTACTCCGACTATGAACTCTGCGGACCCAGGGTACTGCCCCCCAGTGAAGGACTGTTTCGAGAATCGTGGATGCTGGCTCTCAAGGATCTGGCCCAGGGTGTCGTCGCGGGGCACTTCCGCCAATTGAAGTTTCTGAGAAAAGTGCGGGATAAGGTTGGGTTGGCCCTAGCGGTAGGCGACCTCTTTCCCGTTCTCTGGGCCACCATGGGCGGCGCCTCGCGGACGCTCTTCATCGGTACCGCCAAATCCGTTTACCACCATCCCTACTCCTGGCCCGAACGGTGGATTCTGAGCCGTTATGTCCAGGAGTCGTTGGTACGTGACCAGGCGACGGCGGAAAAGCTCAGTGAGCTGGGGCTGAAAGCTCGCTGGTTAGGCAACGCCATGATGGACGAGGTCCAGCCTCAAGGGGTTGCTCTTCCCTTTGACGACGAGCGTCCGGTCCTCACTCTGTTCCCGGGGTCGCGGGGGCAGGCCCCGCAAACGCTCAGCTACCAACTCGACGTGCTACAGGAAATCAACCGCAGCTGTCCCGTCCAAGCCGGTGTAGCTCTGGCGCCCGGCACCGAAAGAGAAGTCTTGGTCCGGCCCGCTGTACAGAAAGGCTGGCACTACACGCCGGAGGACGACCTCCTCACCGACGGAACGACTGAAATCCACCTCCTGTCCGGAGTCCTGGGAGACCTGCTTTCGGTAAGTTCGGTGGCCCTCGGACAGGCCGGCACGGCCAACGAGCAAGCCGCCGGTGCGGGGGTTCCCGTGGTGGCTTACGACCCTCGGGGAGAAGGCGGGCTTCGGTGGTATCGGAAACGACAGAAGGGTCTGCTTGGCGAGGCGGTCAGCGTAGTGCGGCAGGAGGTCCCCGAGGTGGCTCGCGAGGTGATTCATCTCCTCAAAAACGACCCGGAACGGGAACGTCGAGCCGAGATCGGGCGCCAACGAATGGGCCCGCCCGGCGGATGCAAGCGAATGGCCGACGCCATCGTTGAGGCGTGGAACGGGGGGTGAATCCTCTCAGTCGCTTCCTCGCCATGTCTGCGATGGTCTGGCTGGCCTCGTGGATACCGATCGGCCTGTGGGCAGGCGACGTCGATTTCGTTCTCACCCCGGCCTCCCGAGACACCGCCGCTCGCCAACTCTATCAAATCCTCTTCTACTCCGGTCTGCTGGTGATTTTCGCTCTCTCCTGGCGCCGCGACCCTCCCCCCAAACCTGGCTGGGGCAAACCATCCCTCTTTTTCTTCTTCTTTCTCCAAGGACTGATAGCCACCGCCGTTTTTCGCTGGGCGCTCTATGTCCTCGGCTACGCCTCCTGGCAACTCGCGGGAAGCACCCTTCTCTTCTGGCTTCAGGTGATCGTCAGCTGTCTTGCCGTGGGACTCGTGGAGGAGGCCGTCTTCCGGGGCTTCCTGCTAGGCCATCTGGTCGAACGGCTGGGCTGGACGCGGGGGGCCTGGCTGACCAGCTTCATCTTCGCCCTGGTCCACCTTTTTCGCCCCGGCTCGCTTTGTTTCAAGATTTGCTACGGCCTGGGTCTGCTCATTTTGGGTTACTTGCTGGCGCGATTGGCCTGGCACTACGGCGCCGTGTCGGCCTCCGCCGGTTTTCACGCCGGGATCATTCTTTTCAACATCGCCGGCACCTTGACGGCCTTCCACCCGAATCCGTGGGCGGGGTGGAATTCGGAGCCGGTTTCAGGAGTTGTCAGCTGGGTCTTCACCCTGGGATTTCTGGGCCTTTGGCACTTGGCGTCCACAAAGAGGTCATGAGCTGCTCCTCGTCGGAATCTCGCACAAACAATTCAAGGAGAACCTCATGAGTGATTTAGTCGTATTAGGCTTCGATTCCACCGAGAAAGCGGATCAGGTCCTTTCTAAGCTGGTAGCCCTGCAGAAGGAGCATCTGATCGACCTGGAAGATGCCGCCGTGGTCGTTCGCGACGAAAACGGCAAATGCCAGGTCAAACAGGCGGTGAACCTGACCGCCGCGGGTGCAGCCGGCGGTAGTTTCTGGGGTCTTCTGATCGGTCTCCTGTTCATGCACCCGCTGGTGGGAGTCCTCGCCGGTACCGCCGCCGGAGCCATCTCCGGGTCGCTCGCCGACTTCGGCATCAACGACAATTTCATCAAAGAGCTGGGCGACACTCTTCAAAACGGCAGCTCCGCGCTCTTCGTCATGGTTAGAAAAGCCACGCCCGACAAAGTCATCGAAGAAGTCAAAGGCTACAACGGTAAGGTGCTGCACACTTCGCTCTCCATCAAAGAGGAGACCGCTTTGAAAGAAGCTCTAGACAAGGCCCACCAGGAGTTGGCGAACGCCTAGTTTGAACCTCTCTTTCTAGGGCCTAACCGACCTGGTTTTGGAACCAGCCTACCGTTTGGACGTCGTCGACCGAAGTGTAGACGTTGACGTAGTTACCGTTTGCATGCTCGTTCGCGGATAGAGTATTGGTCACTTTGCCGTTTCGAGAGGAAACGGTGTAAGTGCCGTCCTCGTTCATGGCAAGGCTAGAGGTTCGGTTGAGCTTCACGGTCTGACCGGCTTCCAGCTCGGCTTGGCGACCGTTGAGGGTGAGATTTCCGTCGGCATCGAGGCTCACTTCCTTTTGGCCTCGTCCCATACCGGTTGTGACCGTGGCCGAGCCGACGACGGCCGCTCCGTTGTCACTACCCCAGGGCACGACATCGGTTTCAAGCTTGAATCCTGCTCCGGCGATTTGAGTGCGATTGCCCAGGTCGTGGTTGTCGAACTTGGAGTCGACTTCCTGACCGTTGACCGAGCCGTTCATGGCGAAGTGAGGGTCACCGGTGATCGAGGCGTCGAAGCTCTCTTTCTCTCCCAGAGGGTTCTTTGCCGGCGAACCCTGTTTGAACTCTCGGATAGAGCCGGAGACACTGCTCAGGTCCTTGTGTAGCGCGGCTCGCTCCTGAAAGTCTACGCGGCCGTCGTTGGCTTTGAACTCGTTGAGCTGAGCTCTGGTATCTTGTCGCTGGGTCCGTAGCTGGGAAAGCTCACCCTGGTCGATACTACCGGTATTGACCCCGTGCCTCACTCGGGCACGCTGTACGGCGCCTCTTGCTTCTAGTCCCGGGGCTCTGACTCTTCCGCTCTGGGTGTTGATATGTCCGTTTAACATGTTTTGCTCCTGCGTTTGGTTTGTGTTTGCAGAATATCTCTTCGGGATCGATGCCGACCCCGAAGAGAGTTCTTTCATGTTACGCTTTTGTTAACAAGAAGATTCGGAGTTTGGCTCTACCACAAGAACACTGGAGCCTAGAGATTCGGCGACTCTTTCTTCGAGGTCACCGCTTCTCTTTCTCAGTTGACGCAGGTCGAACGCCCTGGTGCCTTTAGGAAGTCTCCCCAGGTTACAGATCGGTTCACCCGGATTGATCGCCGGAAGCGTCGTCATTCCCAAAACGACGGCATCGAAAGGGGCACCGACGACGCTTTGCTCACGGCCTAACAACGTCGTGTTGGTAGCTAAAGGCTGACCTTTTTCGACGATATCTCCCGGAATGATGTGGAAATGCAGAAATCCGCCCCGGTCGGCCCGAACCCACTTCGTCTTTTCGATATTGACCTGGTAGTCCGGCCTTTGCGTGTTGCAATCCAGCATGTCAAGGCTGCGTAGCACATTCTTGACGCCCCTAACCCCGGCTTCCACGATATCTGGTTCGACTTTCCAAACTTCTCCGCCCTCCATAACAATGGTGGGACATCCGGCCTTGGAGGCCTCTCTCCGGAGAGACCCTTTCGGTCCGCCACAGTTCTGAATAACCTCGCACCCGAAGGCATTGGCCAGCAAGCCCACACCCGGGTCGCTCAAGTCGGCCCGAACCGTGGGATAGTTGGTGCGGCGTACGGCCGCGGTGTGCAAGTCGATACCGTAGTCGCATCGTGCGACCACTTCATCGAAGATGGTTCGCGCCATTCTGGAGGCGAGCGTTCCAGTAGCGGAACCGGGGAAGGCTCGATTCAGGTCTCGACGGTCGGGGAGGTATCGGGAGTGGCGCTCAAAGGCCAACAGATTGAGCACGGGGATGGCTAGAAGGGCACCTTTTCGCAGACGCAACTCCGGGTCGCGAAGGAGCGCTCTGATGATCCCTGTACCGTTGAGCTCGTCTCCGTGAAGCGCCCCTGTCAGAAAGACCGTGGGCCCGTCCTTATCAGAGCGGCGAATGTGAACGGGCACCTTGACCGTGACGCTACTGTAGCTCTCGCTAATGTCAAGCCAAAAATCGCCGGATGAACCAGGGGACAGCTCTTCCCCGTTCCAAACCCGAATGGTCTTTTCAGAAGCTCGGCGACTCACGCTCAAACCGCGCCGGGGCCGGGCTCCTCATTCGTGGTGACATGAAAGACCTCATCGGAAACGGGATGGCTGACAAGGGCTCCGACCTTCGGCCGTCTCTTTTTTCGAGTTTTCTCAGGAACCAGACCTTTCATGAGAGCAAGTTTTCCAAAGCAAAGCAACCGGTCTCCGGCCTCTAAAACTCGAGTCGATCGTGGATTCGGGATAACCGTGGTACCCCGGTTCAGAGTCAAGATATTGATGTCTTTCTCGCGAAGACCCGAGCCTTTAATGTCCTTGCCTACAAAATCGCTACCCGACGGAATATGGATTTCCGTGACACCGTATCCTTGACTCACGGTGAGACGTTGCCTCAAATCGATTTCGGGGAAGTCTACCTGAGCCGCGATGTAGTCCATGATCGAGCCGGCGATATCGAGCTGAGTGCAACGCTCGATCCCTTCCAGGCCTGGAGAGGAGTTGACCTCCATGATCTGGGGACCGTCCCGCCCTTCCAGCATATCGACTCCCGCCACTCGAAGTCCCATGATCTGAGCGGCTCGAACCGCGGTTTGGCGATACTCTTCTTGGAGCTCGACCCTCTCGGCCAAGCCGCCCCGGTGAACATTGGAGCGAAACTCCTGACCCTGAGCCACTCGGCGCATGGCACCCACGACCTGGTCCCCGACCACAAAGGCCCGAATATCTTTGCCTTTGCTCTCTGCCACAAATTTTTGAATCAAGACGCTTTGCTTCTGACTTTGCAGAAGCTCGATGATGGCCGCCGCCGACTCGACCGTGTCGGCCAACAACACGCCGATACCTTGGGTCCCTTCGATCAACTTAATGATAACGGGGGCACCACCGACTCTCTCTATGGCAGGCAAGACGTCTCGCTTGTCTCGAACAAAAGTTGTCTCGGGGATTCCGATCTGGTGTCGGCTCAGGATTTGAAGGCTTCTCAGCTTGTCTCTGGAGTTCGTTATTCCGGCCGAAGAGTTGGCGCAAAAAACATCCATCTGCTCAAACTGCCGGACCACCGCGGTGCCGAAGTAAGTGATGGAGGCCCCGATTCTCGGTAGCACCGCGTCGTAGCCTGAGAGTTGCTTCTGCAAAAAGAAAAGATTTGGAGAGCCTTTCTTCAAATCGATGGCAAACTTATTGGTGTTCAGAACCCTGACCCGGTGGCCCCGGAGTTCGGCTGCCTCGCGCAGTCGTCTCGTGCTGTAGCATTTGGCACTAGCACTTAATATCGCTAACTTCATTTGGTCTCTTTTCCCGTTTTCGTCCTGATCGGATTCGCTCTCTCGCCGTAGTACGATTTCCCGGCATCTACCAGGAATCGACCCCGGAAGGCCTCGCGACCCAACAACATACGAAATCCCATTTCATCTCGATTCGCCAGAGTGAGCTCCACCTGCCATATCTGCGAGAGCAGTTTCACGGTGGTTTTGATCACGGGGCGAATCTGAGCCTTGCCACTGGAGCTTCTCACGGAGCGATGCTCTAGAAGAGGTGAACTCGCAAGAATGGCAGGCTCGCTGCTCCGCTGCGCGGGGTGGATCTCAAACCTTACCATCGCGAGACCGTTCTCTTCGTACTCTTCGATGTCGCAAACGTGAAGAGAAGAGGAACGAGCACCCGTGTCAACCTTGGCCTTGATGGCCGATACACCCAGGTCGGGTAAGCCTACCCACTCACGCCATCCTATCAGGTCGAGTTGGTTTCTGGGTCGTTTTTTAGACATAAGCGTAAAGGAAGCCCTTCTTCCAGCTTTTGTCCAGTTCCTCATTGGCTTGGAGATCCCCCTGGAGCCTCTCTCTTCTCACCACGGTCCGGCCGAAGCGCGCCCCACTCCAGCAGAGCGTCCAAAGCCGGACACATCGCCTGGCCCCACTCCGTCAGAGAGTACTCCACCTTCGGCGGTACCTGGGGGTAGACTCTGCGCTCGACGATGCCGTCCTTCTCCAGCGCTCTCAGTTGCTGAGTCAGCATCTTCTGAGAGATATCCGGTATAGCCCGTTCCAATTCGGAGAATCTCAAAACGTCTCCGGCGAACAGGTTGAAGATAATCACGAGCTTCCAGCGACCCTCCAGCAGCTTCAGTGCAGCAACCGCTCCGGTGGCCGCCATATCCGGAGTCACATCCTCTAACTTACCAGTGGGTGAGTACCCTACTTTTCTGTGCGTACTTGTCATAAAGAGAGCTTAAATCTATCCTCGGATTATGACAAGTATTCAGCTACCCAAACCATTGAAACAGTATTTCGCAGCCGCCAACAGCGGCGACCTAGAAACCCAGATCGGCTGCTTTACTCCCGACGCTCGTGTCCACGATGAGGGCCACTGGCTGCAGGGTCGAGAGGCGCTGACCGAATGGGCTCGCGAGAGTCGAGAAAAGTACAATTCCACGGCTTCCCCGCGCGCAGTCGAGCAGAGTTCCGGTGAGCGGCCCGTGGTGGTCGCGGAAGTCAAAGGGAATTTCCCGGGAAGTCCCATCGACTTGCGGTTTCACTTCACACTCGAAAGCGGTGCCATCTCTGCCCTGGAGATAAAACCATGAGCCGGCGTTTCATCGTGACGGGCGGAACCCAGGGTATCGGAGAAGCGGTCGTCAGTCAGCTACGCTCGCAGGGCCATCGAGTCTTCACCACAGCTCGCAGGACGCCCACCGAACTAGAGAACACCGAAGACTTCGTCGCGGCCGACCTATCCACCGAGGCAGGTGTAGCCAACCTCGCCGCCGCCTTTCAGGATAGACTCGGCACTCCCGACGGCATCGTCCACGTCGTCGGCGGCTCGAACGCCGCGTCCGGAGGCTTCGCCGCCGCAACCGACCAAGTATGGGCCGATGAACTGTCCATCAACCTCCTCGCTGCGGTGCGACTCGACCGTCTCCTTGTGCCGTCGATGGTCGAGCAGCGCCGAGGCGTCATCGTCCACGTCACCTCCATCCAGCGGACTCTTCCCTTGTATGACGCAACCCTCGCCTACGCCGCCTCCAAAGCCGCCCTCACCACCTACAGCAAAGGGCTATCCAACGAGTTGGCGCCATCCGGAATACGAGTGGTCAGTGTCGCGCCCGGCTTTGTGAAGACCGCAGCCGCCGAGCGGCTGATCGAGAGACTAGCAGACGGTTTCGGTGGCGACAAAGAGAAGGCTCTCTCTCATATCATGGCGTCCTTGGGTGGCATTCCCCTGGGACGACCCGCCGAGCCCCGTGAAGTGGCATCGTTGATCGACTTTCTTCTCTCCGACGCGGCTGGCTCTGTGACGGGTGTTGAGTATGTTATCGATGGGGGGACGGTTCCGACTGTTTGATGGGGGTCGTCACGGACTCGAATCTCGCGGAGTACGGTGGTCCGTCAAAAAACGGATTTGGCGAACCGAAGTCCGGCGACAGGGAGCCCTCCAAATTAGTTGATCAAGTATGACCATCTGGTCATAGGACTTCACAAACAATGAAGAATTGCATGTTTGACTTTTAAATGGGGAGGGTCTTTCTTTGAGATCACAATTATTTTTTTTACTCTTTTTAGCGGTGGCCTTGGTGTTTGCGGGATGCGGAGACGCCGGAGACGACCAGTCGATAGCCTCGATTGGAAACGATACAGATAGCGATTTTATAAGGGCAAAGCAAGCTCAGATCGAAGCTCTGCAGAGAACGATGGAACGTTCAGAGGATTTCACTGAGCCAGATATCATTGTGGTCAATTTTGAACGAAAGCAGATGTATTCAAATAGCCTGGGATTGCAAAACTTTCCGGAACAGCAATCTTCAAGCAGCCAGCAACAGGTCGATGCTCTCTCTTCTTCGGTCATACGGTCTCAAGAAGACGACTCTGAGGGGCAAGCGTTTCGACGTATACCGACGAAGTTTGGCACAGCTGACAACCCGTATACTACAATTGGGGCGGGTGTCAAACTACCTAAAAGCGAAGATCTCGAATGGATTGATCAAGGAGGTGAGGCTGCCTATAACTATTTGGGGATTCAGCATCGTGACTTGGTCACGCTCGACGCCGGTATAACTTCCGATTCGATTGCTGCTCACGTAAGGGGACACTGGTACGCCTTTGCTGCATATACCCCAGCGGGCGGAGCCTACACGCCCATTGCATTCCAAGGATGGCCCCAGGGGGGCATCCCCGGAGAAACTGAGGTCACGATGAGACTAGACGCCGTTGAAGATGCTGACCCTTCAGTGGGTGGGAATCAGCCCGGCTTCTTCTTGCTTCTAAACTTTAACGGACAGAACGGCGGTAACCTCGCGGTTTTTGAAGGGGTCTCAGGTATACCGACCGATGGAGTAGACACTGCAATGCGCCGTGTGTCCTCCATTCTTTGGAAGTCAGAAGACAGTGACCCAAGAATGTGTGATGTGGAGTGGAGAAATGTCATTGTTGGTACACCCGGTAATGGGTTGCACCCTTTTCGTCCGGACGACCTCAACACTGAGCCTCCAGGAGAGATCTTCGAAAACAAGCTGGCTACGGTAAGGAACAACACGTCCTATTCCGATGAAATTCTAGATCTTCGCTGCGGCAATGCGGTCGGACTTGTCATTGATACAACAGGGTCTATGGGAGGAGAAATCGGCGCTGTGAAAGTTGCTCTGACGACATTTATCGATAGTCCGTTCGCCGACCTCGTCACAGATTGGACCCTAAGCACCTTTAAAGATAGCTCTGCATCCTATGGAATTACCGCAGATAAAGACACTATTAAGAATTGGGTTCTCGGTCTGAGGGCATCGGGCGGCGGAGATTGTCCAGAGGATTCGCTGGGAGCGGTAAGTTTGACAGCTGAAACGATCAAAGATACCGGGGCCTCCAAGAGTTTGATTCTTGTAACAGATGCCTCGCCTCGAACGAGTAATCCAGTGGAAGTGACAGCTCGTCTAAATGAGCTCGACATAACTTTGTATGTGCTCCTAACTGGTGACTGCGTAGCTTCATCCACCAGTTCCAGGGCCATCAGGGCTCAATCTATTCTTTCGGCTCGCGATGTTTTTAGTCAGATGGCAGAAGACACCGGTGGAAAGTATGTCTACTTACCCGGAGGAAGCACAGCGGACTTCACCGCTGTACTAGAAGAGTTTTTCGAGGACGCTGCTACCGGCGGATCAGATAATGAACCGCCAACTATCAATGTCACGGTAACTCCGGAGACCATTTGGCCGCCAAATCACAAGATGGTCGAAGTCACCTACAACTTGGATGTCGTAGACAATCAAGACCCAAATCCATCAAAAGAAGTCGTAGGCGTTGCGGTCAGTGAGCCTGAGGATATTCAAGGAAGTGGAAATACATCCCCGGATTACGAAATCACAGAGGATGGTCGCGTCTTTGTGCGAGCGGAGAGAAGTGGAACAGGGCAACGGAGAATCTATACGATTTCTTTCAAGGCCGAAGATGCTTCTGGTAATGCAAGCTTTGCCTCGGCCGACGTGGTAGTACCACACGACAGAGGCAAAGGAGAAAAGTGACCGTTTGAGACTCAGGAGCCGTAGATACTTCTTCCTGAGTTTGTTCGCAATTGGCTTGGTCGCAGTCCTAATTTCACTGTCACGAGAACTGCGGCCAAGCCCTGGCTTTACATATGAGACCTACCAGGAGATTTGTGAATTGGCCTATCCGGGCGGAGGCGGACAAAACAACATCCCTGTTGTTGAGTCTGCGGCCTTACAATTAAGTCCGGAAAGCTATGAAGCTTGGGTGTCGGGGCGACTCTTTGTCCCCGATTCGGTGGATAGCGGCTCAGGTTTGCACGACGATTTCAATAACGACGGTTATTCCGATAGGATGGTTCCCGTGAGAACGGACCGAGGTCTTCGGCTGATCATCGCGCTTGGTCAGGCGAATGGAGGTTGGCAAATCTTTGGCATCATTGATGGAAGCGACCTGAGTGATTCCGACATTCGGGACGAAGCTCTCTTGAGAATGGAGCTTGGCGTAGCACTTAATGTTTCTAAAGTTCATGGTAAAGGAAGACCTTGACTGATTGCGTTTTTAGGCCCAGCTTGTGACTTGGTCCGACAAAGCGGTCTTTGGAGAACCTACCTTACTCGTCGTAGCCAAGATATTTTCGATAGATAGATGTGGCCTCTTCTAATGATTCAGCATCACAGTAATGGAGGATCTCAGCGGTCATGCCTCCTTGGGTTCGTTCCCATTCTACATGACGAAGGAAAGCATCATACTTATCTGCCCTATCTTGAAGATGGCCAACGCCGCCGTGATCGTCGTAAAAGTACCAGATTTCAAACTCCATACTCCGAGGCTTCGTTTTACGACAACCTATTCCGCCAGAAATCGTCAATCGATCTATAGGCTAACTTGACGCCTCGAGCGCCGGCGTTTTCTGTCAAGATAGGGTCGCCGACACAATCTTGGACACCCTTCGCAAACGGTTTCTGGGCCTATTCGAACACGAACAACCCCTTCAGACCTTGCCCATCGTCCTACAATGTAGGACAATGGGCCTGTGAAAGCTGTCTTTGTTGAGACACGTTCCTTTACAAAGCTAGTCTCCGACTATTTTGCGGGAGACTGGGACTACCAGGAATTCCAAATGGCACTTCTAGAGCAGCCTGATAGAGGCGATGTCATCCAGGGGTGTGGTGGGCTAAGAGAGGTTCGATGGAGAGATACGAAGCGTAGAAAAGGTTCTCGAGGTGGACTTCGGATCATCTATCTCTATGTTCCAGAAGTATCTCGCTTCTTGCTTCTCGACGTCTATAGCAAAGACGAAGCTGACGATCTTGCCCCCGAAGAGAGGAAATTCTTGGCCGGCTTGGCTGAGGAATATCGAGCGGAGGCTATTGCGGCCGGGACCCGGAGAAAGAGAGGAAAGCGATGAGGAAGCCTATTTTTGAGCGTCTCAAAGAGGGCCTGGAGGAAGGCGTTCGCCACGAGCGAGGCCAGATGGATTTGAAGAGTACGGAACTCGACATTCCAAGTCCACCAAAAGACTATGAGCCAGACGACATTCGAAAGATTCGGGAGCGGCTTGAAATGAGCCAGGCTCAGTTCGCTAAGTTCTTGTTCGTGTCCACTAAGACAGTGCAAGGATGGGAACAAGGATTGCGACGGCCCACGAGCTCTGCAGCAAGGCTTCTGCAGTTCATTGAGAACCCGGATTTATTGAACCGCTCCGCAGGGTAGGTTTTAGAGGGCTTCAGCTCGTCTGAAGTCCCACGCGGGTTCGGGGGACGTATCCCCCATGATCGACTCGGTCCGGCTCGTGGCGATCGAGGGCATTGCACAAACGAGCGTTTTTGCAACAGAGGTTAGAGTTCGTTACTGAGATTAAATTCCGCTAGGTAGTAGGTCGCTTGACATCGGAAATCCAAGTCCTCGAATTATGACTGCGAGGACATTCCCGATAGAGGTTATTGGTTAGTAGTCACCCGCGGTTACGGTCCAGTAACCCACCAGGTGGCCGTTCATCCATACTGCAAGCTTTTTGGCGCGGGCCAAGAGTTTACCAGCCTCCCTCTAGCTCGGAGTTGCGAGGTCGAACAACGATTTCGAATTCGAGACCTGACAGCAAACGAAACAGCCGGTCGACGGTGGTTCGGCTCATTCATACCAAATGCGGTATAAATCCATTCTATCCCTTACGAAGTATGAAGACTCTTATGTCCCTCCTCGATGTCGATCCACCCGAATCCCATTCGACTAAACCATAAAAGCCCTATACCGGAGTGTACCAAATGCCCAACCAACCCTTACCAAACATCGTCTCAGAAAAAGAATGGCAAGAAGCAAGAGTTGCTCTCCTCAAAAAAGAGAAAGAACTCACCCGAGCCTACGACGCCCTGAACGCCGAACGGCGCCGCCTGCCGATGGTGCGGGTCGAGGACACCTACGAGTTTGAAGGTCCAAATGGCAAAGTCAGCCTGCTCGACCTTTTCGAAGGCCGCCGCCAACTTATCGTCTACTGCGCCATGCTTGAACCCGGTGCCAAACCGTGCTCGGGATGCTCGATGGTGATGGATAACATCGGTCACAACATCCATCACATTCGAGCGCGTGACACGTCTTTCGTGTTCACCTCACCGGCCCCGCAAGAAGAGATCGCGGCGCTTCAAGACCGTCTGGACTGGTCCGCTCCCTGGTACACCGACCCGGGTCGCAAATTTGCCGACGACTTCGGCGCGGGGAAAGGCTTTGCTATCAACGTCTTCCTCCGCGATGACGAGGGTGTGGTTTATCGGACCTACTACTCAACCGATCGCGGAGGCGAGGTCTTCGATACCAACTTCAGATTGCTCGATCTGACCCCCTACGGTCGGCAAGAAGATTGGGAGGACTCGCCGCCCGGCTGGCCGCAGTCGAAGCCCTACATTTGGTGGAGGCTTCACGATGAGTATTGAAGAGCTGACGATATGGACTTTCGATTGGGTTCCGGAAGGGCCGCGCGGGTTTGTGCGGGACCTGCGGCTTCGCTGGGCTTGTGAGGAGGCTGGCCTTCCCTACAAAGTTGGCACGGTAGCGTTCGAGGGTCGCGCAACGAACCATCTTGAGCAACAGCCGTTTGCGCAGGTCCCGTTTCTGAGCGACGGAGATCTGGAGGTCTTCGAAAGCGGTGCGTGTCTGCTTCACCTGGCTCGAAAGAGCGAGAGGCTGATGCCTCGGGACCAGGCGGGCGAAACGGAGGTGCTGCAGTGGACCATCGCCGCTCTGAACTCCATCGAGATGGTGAGCGTGCCGTGGTGGTTTCTGAAAATCTCGGGGGACGCGGACAACGCCCTGACCGGTTGGCTGAAGATGCGGTTGGACCAGATTGAGGCTGTGTTGAGCGAGCGCGATTGGTTAGCGGCCGGTCGCTTTACGGTGGCCGACCTTTTGATGGCGGACGTGCTTCGGGTGCCGGACGTTCGAGCTTTCGGCGAAAGACCGGCTAGCGAAGCGTACGCCAAACGTCTGACCGAGCGTCCGGCTTTTAAGAAAGCGAGAGCCGACCAGATAGCTCACTTCGAGGCGGCTGACCGAGTATGAGCAGCAAGCCGATCATCACGGTCTTCAAGAATTCGCCCGACGAGGGCGCGGGATTGGCGCGCGATATGCGTGTTCGCTGGGCTCTTGAAGAGGTGAGTGTCCCTTACGATGTTCGTCCCGTGTCCCTTACAGATCTGAAGGACCCGGACTATCTCGCCCTCCACCCATTCGGACAAATACCGGTCTATTGGGAAGGCGGTTTGGTCTTGTTCGAGTCAGGAGCCATCGTCCTCCATATAGCCGAGCACTATCCAGGATTGCTGCCGGAAGACCCGGATGATCGATGGCGCACGATCACTTGGATGTTCGCCGCTCTCAACACGGTGGAGCCACCGATCGTCGACCGGGAGGTCGTGGAGTATTTTGAAAGCGACAAGCCTTGGCAGCAAGAACGATTTGCCATGGTGGAAGAGCGTATCCGGAGAAGACTAGACCAGCTTGCTGCGTTTTTGGGTGACGCCGATTGGCTTCACATCGACTTCAGCGCGGCCGACATCCTGATGGTCCACGTGCTGCGACGGCTAGAAGACACGCCGATCCTGGACGACTATCCGACACTTTCTGCCTATATTGCCCGGGCGAGAGCCCGTCCGGCCTACCAGCGAGCCTTCGATGCCCAGTTGTCAATATTTACCGAAAACCAACCCACGGAGAGGCCTGAGCCATCTCAAGAGCAGCCTGCATCTGCCTCGGCAAGCGTCTTCACCCAATCGTTCTTCCACGGAACCAAAGCCGACCTCAAACCCGGAGACCACATCGTGGCGGGCTTTCCATCCAATTTCCTGGATGCGGGCAACGCCTTGTCCTGGTCCTACTTCTCGGCCACGATGGATGCCGCCATTTGGGGGGCGGAACTGGCCAAGGGAGAGGGGCGAGAGCGTATCTATGTTGTGGAGCCGACCGGCGAGATTGAAGACGATCCGAACTTGACGGACAAGAAGTTTCCCGGAAATCCGAGTATGTCGTATCGCTCGCGCGAGCCTCTCAAAATCATCGCCGAAGTGAGCAACTGGCAGGGTCACTCGCCGGACCAGGTTCGCCAAATGAAGGACAATCTGGCCCGGCTCAAAGCCGACGGCCAAGCCGAAATCATCGACTGAGGCTTTTGATCTAGTTTTGAGTCGGGTCGAGAGTGGCGACACCCTGAATCTCGGGTTTGCTACTGTTGTAGCTGACCTTATGCCAGTACGAGGTGATATACACTGACAGACTATAATCGTCGCCGGTCTGGTCCTCGAACTGCCAGTAGCTCTTCTGGTCAGGCTTGATATTGACTGCGTAGGTCCACCACCACGAACCGTTTTTGTCCACCCGAAGGGGGCCGGAGGCGACCAGCCCGCGGTAGGTGTCGAACTGCTGCTGGATGGCCGGAGTCATGATGCCGTCAAAGATTTGATAGGTGTAGGAGCTGACCGGGAGGAGGCCCTGAGTCAGCAACAGTTCGGCCGGGCCTCCCATTGGGTCGGGTTTGCTTTCCAGGTGATTGAAGAGCTGAAATCCGTCCGGCGGAGAGGCCTGAGCCTGGACGACCTCGGAGTCGATATCCGCCTGGTCCGAGCGAAGCCGGTTGGCAGCGACGGGAAGCTCGGTGGAAAACTCCAGATAGCAAGGCTTGGAGAGTTTGCCGATATCGATGAATTCGTCGAACTGTCCCGCTCCGTTGAAGACCTCGAGGTCAAGACCCAGCTCCTGTTCGGAGCTCAAAAGCAATGAAAAAGATCCCTGTCCGGAAGTGACTCCCGACACCGCCTCGGGAGCTTCAGGATCGGCAAAGTGGCCAGACCTGAGATTGATCTTCCGGGAGGCCGCCGGTACGCCCGGTGTGAGATAGAGCTGTCCCCACACCTCGTGAGCGGCTCGTCCTCGCGCACTCCGCAGTATCAGGTCCTGGTTGGTAAAACTGGCCACCGAGACCGGACCGTAGAAGCAAGTCGCCGTGGAACTGTCGCCGGCACGATCGATCCCGACGTCGTAGACTCCGGCGGGAAGGCTCAGCTGAAAGCGTCCATCGCTCCCGCTCACGCCCTCCACTTTGGCGTCGCTGGTGCGCTCGTTGGCTATTACCCGCACCCCCGCCTGTGCCTGCCCTCCCTCATCGATAATCTGTCCCGACAGTCCCGTGGGGAAGGTCGAAGAGCCGAGTGCTCCCTGTGAGCTCGTCTGGTCGCTGTCGCCGCAACCCGAAAACAAGAGCACGGCCGACAGCGAAAATCCCATTAGAAATGCAAACTTTTTCATCCTCAACAACTCCAACTTTTCTAAGGACGCCGGGATTCGAGAAAAAGTTCCAACTCCTTTCTGTCTCACCCTAACTCTATAGGGTTGAATCACCCCAGCCGGGAATCAAACCCTCATGCCAAGTGAGTTGGAACTCCTACTTCAAGCGTACGGAGGCCAGGGGGAGTACGACTCCTCCGGGAGTTTCACGGTCGATCCCGACAAGCTGCGTGAGAAGCTCAGCCGCTTTTTGCTGCCCGAGCCTCACGCTTACATCCTGAAGCTGGTGCAGTGGGCCGTTGCTGCGGGAGCTTCCAGGATCAAAGCCGAGGTGGGACGACGCCAGGTGATTTTCGCTCACGACGGCCGGGCCACCGACGAAGCGGCTGCGGCAGATTGGGGATTCTTCTTGGAGTCGAATTGGCAGGCCGAGGAGTCTCGCAGTCCTGAAGTCGAACTCGCCTGCGCGCTGAACTCCCTCTACCGACTCTCACCAGACCGCATCGTTCTGCTCCAGCGAAATCGAAACCAGGCCGTCCTTCTGGAGGTCAACCGCGAAGGTTCGAAACGTTCCGAAGCTCCGCAAAAGCTCGGTTCCGCGGTCAATTTGCTGAAGATCGAAGGGCGAAAGCCGGTCTTCGGGAGCCCGTTGGCGGGCCAGCAGTATCGCCATGCTCTCTCTCCTCCCCTCAGCCAAGCCGCGAAGTTTTTCTGCCGAAACCTCACGCTGGCCGAGAAAGCCCTTCTGGAAGTCTGCTGCGGATACTGTCCGATCGCAATTCAGGTCAACGGCAAATGTATCAACAGACCCGTTTTTGAGTATACCGATGCCTACCAGCGCACCTTTGGCCGAAGGATTAAGCCTTTCAATTTGGGATTTGACGGAACCCGCAACTTGAAAAACCACGGCTTCGCCTACCACCTCGGAACCGGCCACCTGGAAATTTTGGGTCCCACTCATCATCCCGGCGCTAGCGTGAGTTCATGGTACTGCCCCGAAATGGACGATTCGGTGGTCGAGTCTCGTAGCGACAACGATTTTTCAGTTCGAGGGCTCCTGAACTGGACCCTCACCAACAGCAGGCTCAACATCCAAAGCGGTAAACCGGTAAACCTCAAAGCCGCCACCGCGCACAGCCCCCGGGTGCTCTCTCGTCCCGCCCTGGTAAGCGGAGTTGTCAGGGGAGTCTGCATCGAGACGGATACCGACGGCCTCCTGCCGCCGGACACCTATACGGTGCTCTCCGATACGACTTTGGGCACTGATTTGAGCGGTTTGAGAGTACGAAAGAGCCACGAAAGGACTCTGTTCTTGAAGAATTGGGCCGAGAAGGTCACGGCTATTCTACAGCGTCGTCGGTGATGAGGAAGGCGACAACTCGTCGATCAACCACTGCTTGCTTACCAGCAACGCACGAGTGCTATGATAGCTAGATTTCCAGTCGAAGGCCATCATTCCGGTGTCTTCGCCATAAACTCCGCGGAGAAGCGGTCTCCCGCGCCCATCGACGTTGTAGAGCCATTCCCCGGTCTGTGGGTTGCACTGTTTGGTGTCGAGCCATTCAAGCACTCGATCGTAGGCCTTGAGATACTTTTCCTCGCCGGAGAGCCTGTAGGCCGTCGAGAGCCCGTTCAGAGCCTCGAAGTTGGTCCAAATATTGGCCATCTTCTCGGTGGCTTTACCACTCAACGGCTGGCCGGCATAAAACCATCTTCCCAGCCTCCGGTCGAATGCGGCCTCGGTGGTGCTTCCGGCCAACCTGAGAAGTTGGTCTTGGACGTCTTTCCTATCTGCAAACCCAAGACGCTTGGCCGCGTGCCAGACCAGAAAAACAACCTCAATATCGTGACCGTACTCGATGCGATCGACGTTCACCAGAGTCCAGTCTCTGTCGTATCCAGCAGAGCAAAAGGTGCGCCCGCTCCGCTCCACGATGGCGTTGAAGCAGATCAAGTGAAACTGCTTTCGAAAGACCTCTTCTACCCGGGGAAGCTGAGGGTGATGGAGAATCTGGGAAGCCTCAAATAGCTCCCCCACGGCCTCCAGCAGATGCATTTGGGTGTTGATCTCCTTGCCATTCGGACACCATCTCTCCGGGTAACACGTTTCGTCGAAACCGAATTCGGGACACCACGCCTTTCGGCAGATCTCGTCAAAGGCCGTCATGGCAATTTCGAGAGCATCTTTTCCCTCGTCAGCGTGAGCGAAGGCGGCCGCATAATTGGCTAACCCGAAGAGGCAGAACGACAGATGATAGAGATGAACGGGACCGGAAATCGGCTTGTTCTTCGCGTCAACTTCGGCGTAAAAAGAACGGGTCGATGAGTTCCAGAAGAAATCCCTGAAGAAGCGATACTGATGGTGGCAAATGGCAGAAATCGCATCGCCATCGTCCTCGTAGCGGTAGAGTTGAGAGAAGGTCCAGAGATGTCGGGCTTGTTGGATGACATACTTGGGGGACGTTTCCATCGGCTTCCCCTGCAAGTCGATCTGGCCGTAGAAGCCACCGCGCTCCCAGTCCACCGCCGTCTTCCAGAAGGCCAAAGAGCCGGCTAGCATTTGCCGGATCCGTTCCAGTCGTCGCTGGAAAGAGGGCGGATCGCTTTCCCCAAACCTGGAGTCGACACGGACAGCGAGTCGCTGGGGCAGACTGCTGAGAAGAGTTCGCTTAGCCTTAAGCAGCAGTCGGCAAAAGAAATCTCTAGAGTCGGTGAACTCCAATCTGTGGACCAGGTACTCTCGCCATGTCAGCGGACTTTCGCTTCGGCCCCGATAGTGGAGCCAGTAGTCGAAAAAGGGGAACCAACCGAAAACCCATTCACCCCTGCCGTCGTTTAGGTAGCGACTGGACCAACTCCAGCATCTATCGAGCAGCGTGGGGCTTGACCCCTCCGCCAGTTCAGTCCACCCGATCTCTTCCAGAGGCAAGTAGGAGAGTCGGTGAAGGAGGTGACGCTCGGCCAGTAGTTCGCGCACTCTCTCTAGATTGACTGTCGAACCGTGACGTTTCCTGAACATCAGGAGATCGAGGAGGAAGCGGTAGCAGTTCTCCGGCTCTCTGGTGCCGTTCACTATCAAGTGCAGCAGTTGATGCTCGGGACAGAAGATACAAGCTTGGGTCCGGCCCAGTTGAATCGTGGAAGCGGAGTTCCAGAGCTCCTCATCCCAGTCCGGCAAACGGGCCTCACGCAAAGCGAACCAATGGAGGTCAAATTCAAACTCGCCACGACCCAGAGCGACCGCCTGACCCAACCGCAGCTCGGGGCGAGGTGGACTCTCCTTAAGCGCCCAACCTCGCTGAAGAAAGTGTTCCAGAGCGGCTGAAGCGTGGACGAAAGGTACCAGAAGATCGAAATCGTGGGCGGGACGGATGCCCATATCGTCGTAAATTGTGATGTTGAGAGCCAGCCCCTTGAGGACGACGCTCGGTATCCCAAGTGCGGCAAGCTCCCCGATAGCTTCTTCGCAAAGGCGCTGGTGGAGTAAATTCTTGGCCCAACTGTGGCGGTAGAGGTTCTTCAGCGTGGTCTTTCCCGGAAATTCGTTGAAACTAGAGGAGAGGTTCTTCCAGACAGCCGGTAGCAGACGTCTCTCCGGGTCGGTCAACTGCTTGAAGTCGATGGTCTGGGTGAAGCCCTTCCAGCGTCGCAAGGCGAGGTCGGGCTCTTCGGTGGCGCATCGAAAGAGAGTTTGAGAAACCGAGGTCACAAAGGAGTGTTTTTCCTCGACCCCCGCCGGCCTTCCCAGACTCCAGCAAGAATCCCGGCACTATCCCAGGCTGGACTTCTTGAAGGACATCCTGCCCGAATTCTGTATCAATCTTGAACTATGGTTTGGGTAGAAAACAAGAATCAGGTTGTGAGTGACCTGATCGACGGCGAAATGATGTTGTTGAATATGGAAGCGGGAAACTACTTCTCCCTGGGCGGCTCGGGCGCGGCTTTGTGGAGTTGCTTTCAGCAGGGAGCGGACCCCGAGAGGCTCCTGGAGGCCATCCGGCAAGCTTATCCTGATCAAGAATCCGCAAGCCGGGATTTCCAGGATTTCTTGGAGCTCTTGAAGGCCGACGAGCTCTTGGTGGAGGGAACCGAGGACGCCGGCGTGGCTCCGGTGCTGGCAGGCGAATATCAGGCGCCGAGCCTGGAAAAGTATTCCGACCTCCAAGACCTCCTACTGATCGACCCCATACACGAAGCGGACGAATCAGGCTGGCCTTCCGTCGCTTCCTAAGGCGTGCCCTAACATGACCCTGGAAGAGTTTTTCGACCACGCACTGCAAGCGTTCAGTCGGGTCGAAGGACCGAGTCGAGAGGTGGCTCGGCTCGGGCCGCTCCAGATCGAACTGAACGTTGGACCGGCTCTGGCTCAAAGAAAATGGTCGGAGCCTTTAGCTCTCCGGCAACCCACAAGTGACAGGGTTGACGCCCAATTTTACGTCTGGGACGACAGTACCGGTTCGACCAGGTTTCCAGCTCCACCCTGGGGCAACAACTACGTCTACACTCACCGCGGAGACGTCAAAGGTTTCTCGGACAAGCTGATCAGAGTGGCATTCAACTGGGATTCCAAGCTCCTCAACCTCTGGCACACGGAGCGGAGAATCGGTCTCTACTGGACTCTGGACTCGGACACCCTTCCAACCTACGAATGGGCCGCCCCTCTGCGCACTCAACTCCACTGGCTGGGTTCTCACCATGGACTTCAACTCACCCACGCAGCCGCAGTTGGACTGAACGGACGCGGCCTCTTGTTGGCGGGGAAAGGGGGAGCGGGGAAATCGACCACTTCCCTGGCCTGCTGGAACGCCGGTTGGCAGTTTGTGTCGGACGACTACTGCTGGGTGGGGCACGAGCCCCGAACCCGGGCCTATTCCGTCTACCAGACGGCCAAGCTCCTTCCGGAAGTCTCAGATTTGCCTTCGTGGAATAGGGTGGAGCGCCTATCCGCTGAGAAGAATGTGTACCAACTCGATCAGCTCAATTGCCAGAACCTTGTCACCGACCTGGACCTATGCGCCCTGGTCCTTCCCAAGCCCGAGAATGTAGACACCCCTGCGCTGAGACCGGCCACCTTACGTGATGCTCAAGCGGCACTCTCCCTCACCACCATAGCGCAACTGGCAGGTGCGGGACCGGAAACTATGGCCCACCTTCGAGAGACCGCATCGAGACTCGACAGGTATCATCTGGACCTCTGCTTTCCAGCCGCCTCGGTTCCGCCGTTGCTGAAAGCTTTGTTGACAAAGTGAAGATTCTCTTCATCTGCTCCTGGTCTCCTTATCCGACCATGTCAGGGGGCCGCCGCCGTAGTCGTCAGGTCATCGAGTTTCTCGATGCTCGCCATCAGCTCGAGGTGATCAGTTTCGCCGGAGGGCCCGTGGAGAGGGAAGCTCTCGAAGGCAAAGGTACTGCTGTTCCCTACCAGTACCACCATCGAAACAGCTCCCTACCCCCAAGCATCTGGCCCTTTGAAAGCAGTTTCTTGCAAGAGCTGCTGGTGGAAAAGCAAGCTGAGGGATTTCAGGTGACGATCTTCGACCAGCTTTTCTCCACTTGCTTCGTGAAACACAGCTGTGGAACTCCGGTGCTGATGGAGCAAAACATTGAATCTCAGATATTGAGGAGAATGGCCGCCACCGCGGAAGGGCATCAGAAGCGCCTCACCCTGGCCCAGTTCATGGCTCTGCGATCCTATGAAAGCCGCATCTGGCCGGAGTTTCCCGTCCGAACCTGCGTCAGCGAGGTGGATGCCCAAATCATGCGGGAGATCTGCCCCAACGGCGAAGTCGTCGTGGTCCCGAACGGGGTGGACCTTGAACGAGCGAGGCTTCTAGACCTCGGAGGATCTTCGCGCCTACTTTTCGTCGGCGCACTGGACTACGGGCCCAATCAAGACGCTGTTGAGCGCCTATGCAACGGCATTATGCCTCTCCTCTGGCAACGAGATCCCGCTTTCAAACTTCGAGTGATGGGCCGAAACCCGAGCCAGGAGGTCTCCGACCTGATGGCCGCCGATTCGAGACTGGAGCTGATGGCCAACGTCCCCGAACTTGAAGAACCGGCTTCGGAATGCTGCTTGAGTCTGGTACCTCTCCGTGCGGGCAGCGGAACCAGGCTCAAGATCTTGGAGGCTAGCGCGTGGGGCATGCCGGTCGTGACGACTCCGATGGGTTGTGAGGGATTAAATCAGGAGTTGCTCGACTGCCTCTGTCTCGCCGAGAGCGACGAAGCTCTTGCCGAGGCCGTCTGGGAGCTTTGGAACAACCCTCAGCGGAGAATCGAGATGGCCGAAAAGGCTCGGGCCGTAGTGTCTAGAGACTACGGATGGTCTAAGGCCCTGGAGCCGCTACAGCAGGCGCTCCTCAAACTGGAGAGGTCATTATGACCTGGCAACGACTCCTGCGCCAGGCGACCGGCGTGGAACCTGTCGATACGCTGGGGTGGGAAGCCATCCTCAAACCCGAATCCGACCTACTTCCCACCCTAGCCGATCAACTCCCCGCCACCCTGGTTTCCCCCAGGATCCAGGGACTACGGCGCTACACCTGGGCGCGCTATCAGCTTCTCCAGGCGAAGGCTCGAGAAGTGTTTGCCCTGGCTCCGGAATCGCTTCTTCTGCTCGACGACCTTTATCTGGCGGGTCGCTTCTATCCCAAACCATCGAGTCGAGTCTTGCACGGTATCGACTTCTTAGTGCGGACGGAAGACCTTCAGTCCGTGTCCAGGTACCTGGAAGATTCTGGTTGGAGACAACCGCCCTGGGGTGAGAGTCGCTTCTGGAAGGAATGGCGCAACTCCGACGACCTGAGACTGAGGCTACACACGAGTTGGCTTGAGTTCGGGGATCCTTGTGCCGATCTGGTCTTCGAAGAGGCCGAGACCTGGCAGGGCTTTCGAGTGCTCAATCCTGGTCGCCAGCTCTGTCGCTGTGGCTGGCAAGGGGTCGACCACCTCTGGTTGCTGGATGTCGAAACTCTGTCACGACACGAAAGCACGACTGTTCCCGGAGAGTTTGAGCCGCTGATCGCGGCTTGGAACAAAGCCTCTCTAAAAGTTTTGGGGCATCGATTGAGCTACGAACCGCGAGCCTCAACCCGCTGGACACCGGCCCAGTGGGCCCTCGTTAAGAGCCATCGAGGTCGCCATTTCCTGACCAAGATGGTGGAGGAGCTGGCTATGGAACTCGTCAGTAGGCGGCTGTTTGGATGGCCTGGGCAATGGTCCGAGGCTCTCTGCCGACGCTGGTCGTTGGACAACGGATGGCAGATTCCAGGAGCCGCTTGGATTCGATGGAAGGGAGACTGGAGATGAGTGTGGTCAGTATCATGATGCCCTGCTTAAACGCGCGCCCGTATCTCGAGGAGACAGTGGCCTGCCTGCGAGCTCAGGAAGGCGAGTGGGAATTGATCGTAGTGGACGACGGGTCCACCGACGGCAGTGCCGAGCTGATTCGGCAGCTCCTACCCGAAGCGAAGCTCCTCAAAGGCGACCACCAGGGAATCGGGACCGCCCTCAATATTGCGCTGGAAGAAGCTCAAGGAGAGTATCTGGCCTGGATTGACGCCGACGACCTTTGGGTCGAGGGCAAGCTTGCCGCTCAGATAAGGGCCTTGAAAGAGAATCCCAAATGGGACGGCTGTTTCGTGGGGGTCGATCAGTTCTTTCACCCGCCCAGGCCAAACCAATCTCCTCCGCAGATAGACGGGCTACATCGGGGCGCGCTCTTGATACGACGGGAAGCGTTCGACCGAGTGGGCCGATTCCGCGAAGACGTGAAGATCGGTGAGTTTATCGATTGGTGCTCTCGGGCTAAGGATACGGGTGTGTTTCTGGGACAATTATCGAAGAAGCTCTATCGACGACGGATTCATAGCACGAACACAATGGGAGCGTCGGCCACCGACAAGAGAGACTACCTTAAAGTACTTAAAGCCGCCCTGGACCGAAAGAGAGCCTCGGAAGGGGCGAGCGGCGGTGGTCCGAAGCCGAAAGAATGAAAATCTTAATCTCCGTATTGCTAGCCTCGACACTCTTGCTTGCCGGCTGCAACGAAACCACGCCCACCGAGCCAACTCAGAGTCCCGCGGTCTCCACCGCCACTCCGGCGACGGCCGGTACCGAGACTCCCGCCCCAACGGACCTCACCCCTACTCCGGCCAGTCCCAACGAGGACGTTGACGCGGTCGACGCCGAGCACGATTCTCACGAAGGTCACGACCACTAAGAGCGCTTTTTCTTTCGCTCCCGAGCCCGCCGTCGCATCTCTTCTTTGAGCGGAATAGCCGGGGTCCCGATGTAGGGACCCGGCTCTTTCAGCTCGCCCTCGGCCAGACTCCGTCCACCGATCTGCACCCCGTCGTGCAAAACCGCCCCGGGACCGACCGTCCCCTGTCCGGCCACGATCACCCCTTTGTGCAGGGTCGCGTCCCGGTCCACGGCGGCCTGACCGATCAAGAGACTGCCGGCGCCGATCCGGCTGCGCGGCCCCACCAAAACCAGATTATCGATTTTGGCCCCAGGCTCCACCACCACGTCCTGACCCAGACTGGAATGCGCGCCCACATCCACGCCGTCGCCCAGCCTGACTCTTTTCCCAAGCTTGGCCCACGGCTCCAGGTGGCAGTCCCGCCCGATCTCGCAATCCTTCCCCGCTACCACGTGAGGATGCAAACGGCTGCCCGCCCCGACCTTCGCCCCTTCGCCCAGAAGCACGAAGGCCACTAAAACGACTCCCGGACCGATTTTGACATTGGGTCCGACGGTGCAGAAAGGGCCGACATAGGCGCTTTCATCCACCTCCGCCCGATGGTCGACCGTGGCACTCTCGTGGACTCCCGGCTGAAATTGAGGCTCGGGATGGAAGTACTCCAGGACCCCGGCGAAAAGGATTCGGGGCTCATCGCAGCAGAAGCCCGGCCTATCCGTTTCCACGCCGGTCTTGCACAGGACGGCGGCCACCTCGGTGCCGCTCAGCGCGTCCAACTGGTCCTTACTCTCCACCATCACCAGCGTCCCCGGGCGACAGAAGTCCAGACTACTGACTCCAGACACGACGGTCTGCGGGTCGCCCTGGGGCGGGGCCCCGAGCATCTCTCCCAGCTTCTCTAAGGAAATCGGTTTCATAGGTAGCGCCCTTTCTGGAGGGGACCCTCCGCCGCTTCACAAATCGAACGAGGTGCCCTTACTGGAGGTGAATAGTTTGCAGGTCTCTTTTCGAGGAGATCACGGCTTCCTGCCGGTGGTGAGGGGAGTGGACCTGACTCTTGAAGAGGGAGAAACTCTGGCCATCGTGGGAGAGTCAGGCTCGGGCAAATCGGTGACCAGTCTGGCTCTGATGGGTTTGCTCGATGCCAAGGCGAAAGTGGAAGGCACCTTTCGCTACGACGGCAAGGAGTTTCGTCCTCAGTCGGGGTCGCTCCGAGGACACGGGCTGTCCATGATTTTTCAGAACCCGATGAGTTCGCTCAATCCGGTCATGAAGGTGGGGAAACAGGTGGCCGAACCACTTCTCCTGGGCGGAGGGAAAAACGCTTGGGTCCGGGAGCAAGTCTCAGCCTTGTTTGGCGAGGTGGGGTTGCCCACCTCGGATCGCTTCTATCACCACTATCCCCACCAGCTCTCTGGAGGCATGCGACAGCGCGTGATGATCGCCATCGCTCTGGCCTGCCGTCCTCGGATCCTGCTGGCCGACGAACCCACGACCGCTTTGGATGTCACTATTCAGGCTCAGATTTTGACACTTCTGAAGTCTATCCAGCAGCAGCGAAAAATGGGCCTGGTGATGGTCACTCACGACATGTCGGTGGTGGAATCGGTGGCAGACCGAGTGGCCGTGATGTATGCCGGGCAGTTTGTAGAGGTGGGCGAGCGCCGGCAAGTGCTCGACTCTCCCAAACACCCGTACACCGAAGCCCTGCTCAGCTCGATCCCGCGGCTGACCCGAGAGAAACCGGAGAAGCTTGAGACCATTCCCGGTCGACCCCCCGCGCCGGGCGAACTCAAGGAAGGATGTCCGTTCGCTCCCCGCTGTACTAAGGTTATGGAAGCTTGCCACACCACCGCTCCCGAGCCGAGGGGCGCCAATCACAGGGCTCGGTGCCTGCTGGTGGAGGAGACGGCGTGAGCGCCCTTCTCGAGGTGAGCGATCTCGTGGTTCGCTACAGGGGCACGGAGGTCCCGACACTCAAGGGAGTGAGCCTGACCATCGCTGTGGGCGAGCGGCTGGCTCTGGTGGGTGAAAGCGGAAGCGGCAAAAGCACCTTGGCCAGAGCCTTACTGGGGTTGGCGCCCGTCACGGGCGGTGAGGTCTTGTTCGAAGGCCGTCAAATCGTCCGTCCGGCCCAAAAGCTCGCCGATCAGGAGTACCGGCGCCGGGTGCAGATGATCTTTCAGGACCCCTACAACAGCCTCCATCCAAGGCTGAACGTCCTCTCGAATTTGATGGAACCGCTCAAAATCCACGGGCTTTACGACGCCGCCCAGAGCAAGAAGGCGGCCTCGGAAGTGCTGGAGAGAGTCGGTCTGGACCCGGCCGCCGCATCTCGCTATCCCCACCAGTTTTCCGGTGGCCAGCTACAACGCATAGGTATTGCGCGAGCCCTCCTGATGACGCCACGACTTCTTCTGGCCGACGAGCCCGTTTCGGCCCTGGACGTCTCGGTGCAGGCCCAGGTCCTGAATCTGCTAGCCGAACTGAGCAAGGAGTCACGACTCGCCATGCTTTTCATCTCCCACGATCTGGGGGTCGTCCGACAGCTCTGCGACCGGGTGGCGGTGATGCTGAAAGGAGAGCTGGTGGAGATCGGTTCGGTCGAACAAGTCTGTTTCGAGCCTCGCCACGCCTACACCAGGACACTGGTAGAAGCGTCCATGGGTGGCGACCTCTCTATTCCAACCTCCTGACGGGAAGGCGAACACCATAAGCTGGAGAACACGGCCGGACACTCGTGCGGAACTTCCGACAAGGCTTGCGTTTGAAGGAGCTATATGGTTAAAAAAATCTCTCACCAGATTCTATCGCTATCGTTGATGGCGCTAGTCGTCTTGGTGGCTCCCGCTCAAGCCCAATTAGGAATCACACCCACCGACCCCAGGGTCAGCGCTCCGGCGACCCCCGATATGTTTCCGGACGCCAACGCCGTGCTTATGATGGACGACATCAAATTCGATGTTCGGCCGGACAGGACCCATGTGTTCGACGAGCACGACGCCATCAAAGTGTTGACCCAAGACGGTATCGAAGAAAACGCCACTCTCGTGAGAATGGTGGACACTTCAAAATCCGATGTGGAAGTCTTGATGGCCCGGACTATCAAGGCCGACGGCCGCATCCTGAAAGCCTCCGAGCCCAGCTATACGCCGCTGGCCGAGGGCTCTGCAGTCTACAGCACAGTCCAGCGGTTTGCTCTGGCTTTTCCCGACGTCGAGGTGGGGGACGTTGTGGAGTTTCACATTCGCACCGTTCATAAACCGAAGCGCGGCGGACATTTCTGGGCCACGACCTACGTGCAGAACCCGATGCCGATTATGGACTCGAGCTTCACCGTGACCGTCCCCGAGGGGATCTATTTCCAGACGGCCACCCCCGGACATCCCGAAGCCAAGCCCGAGGACTCGGTGGTGGAGAAAGACGGCAAGAAGTACCGTCGACTACATTGGGAGATCAAGAACCAGTCCGCTTTCGAGTTTAGCCCGCTCGCCCCCAAAGCGATCAGCCTGCTGAAAAGGATCGAGGTCAGCTCCTTCCAGGATTGGGCCCAGGTGACGGAATTCCTCAAAGAAGACTGGGAGACCCACAGCCGCTATGGTGAGTCTCTGGCCCTGCGGGTGGCCGGATGGCTGCCCGCGACCGGCGAAATCCAAACCCGAGCCGACGAACTCCTCAAAAACTTAAACAGAAGTCGCAAGGTAGCGGGCTTTCTGGGCGACGAACCCGAGTTTCACGAGCCGGGGCGACTTCTGGACGAGAAACTCGTCTCGGCAGCAGACGCTACCATCCTCACCTCCGTCGCGCTCTCCGCTGCGGGGATTCAGAATTTCCCCATCGCGACCCTGGGAGTGAGCACGGACAGTCTGCGCGACGAACTTCCTATACCCGAGAAGATCAGCAAGGTGATTCTGGAGATCCCCAGAGCCGGCAAAAGCCCTCTCTGGTTCGACCCGGATTCGCTGGGTTTTGTGCTGGAAGCGCTTCCGATCAGCACCTCCGACACGGCGGCCCTCAGCTGGGACCCCCGATTCGACGGCGAGGGTAGACTCACCGACCTGAAAACAGCTTCCGCTTACGCCAACCGCGAAGAGATGGCCGTGGAAGGCCGGCTGGAGAAATCGGGACGAGCCGAACTCACCGTCCAGTACGACCGCTACGGCGCCAACGCTCTGGACTCGCGACAAGCCGCTCGCGACATCCAAGCCGAGGGTAGAGACACCCGGGACAGAGCCCTCCAAGCTTTTTTCCGAAACACGGCGCGCGCCTACGGTCCGCGAGCACGACTGCTCAGTCGCTACTTCGAACTCGACCCCGAATCGGCCGACCCGTTCAGCCTGTCTTTCACGGTCGCCGTTCCCGGTTTTGCTCAAGTTCAAGACAGCACCATGCTGGTGCCGCTCCCTCGCTTTTTGTCCGCCGACATGCGCGCGGCCGCCAAGCAGAGAAAGCGTGACACGCCCCTGGTGTTCGACCAGCCTTACCAAAAGGACGTTCGCATCCACTTGATCTTTCCTGAAGGCAGCCAGGTCCTGGAGGCTCCGAGCTCTATCTCCAAGTCGACTCCGGAAGCCGAGTTCGTGGCCACCGGCAGAGCCGAAGGTAACGAGGTCTGGTACGTAGGTAGGCTGACCGTCTACGATCCGTGGGTTGAAGGAGAAGCGCTGCAACGCAGCCTCGACACCTTGATGGTGGCCTCCAACAGCGAGGATACCATACTGAAGGTTCAACTCGCTCCGGGCGGGCCTGAAGCGCCCAACGCCGAGGAAGAGGAGATGGACGAAGATTGATCGTTTCGGCCCCCGCCAAGATCAACCTGACCCTCGAAGTGGTCGAACTGGAATCCAACGGCTACCACGCCTTGGATACGATTTTCTGCTGGCTTGATCTGGAGGACACCCTCGAACTTGAAAAAGCCGACCAGACCTCTTTGCATATGACCTCGGACGTTGTGGACCTGGCAGACGTCGGCCAGGACGAGAATAACCTCGTCCTGAAGGCTTTGCGAGCCATGGAAAAAGCAGCAGGTCGCACGCTGCCCACCCAGCTTGAACTTGTGAAAAGAATCCCTTCGGGCGGCGGTCTGGGCGGCGGTAGCGCCGACGCGGCGGCCACCCTTTTCGGCTTGAACATCCTCCACGGCCTCGGGCTTTCTCAGGAGCAGATGATGGAGTTGGCGCGTCCGTTAGGAGCCGACGTTGCTTTCGGGCTGGTCGGAGGCGCTGCCCGGGGCACCCGTTACGGGGACGTGCTTGAGCCTTGTTCGTTGAAAACGGACATTTGGGAGCTCCAACTGGTGCTGGTCATGCCTGATTTTGGATGTCCGACCCCGGCGGTCTATAAACTTTGGGATGAGAACCCAAGTCACCCCGCCAAGGGCTGCTCCGAACGTTTCCTCCAAGCCCGCAGCGCCGAGGAGCAGCTTGGGCTGGTGGCCAACGACCTGGAGGAACCCGCGTTCCTCTTACGCCCTGAACTACGCGAATACAAAAAGCTGATGTCGAAAGCCGGACTCTCGGGAGTCTGCCTCTCCGGCAGCGGCTCCACTCTGTTCGGATTTCTGCCTCCCGCCGTGAAGAAGCAGGATATCACCGACAGGCTCGCTCATTTGCCCGCTAGATTTACGTTTACCAAACTCAAGGAGAGCAATCGTTTTGGCCTCGTTTCCTGACGCCGTGGAAGCCATCTTGCTGGCGGGAGGCAAGTTTGAGGACCTACCGCCCGGCGAAGAGATACCCAAAGGGAAAGGCCTGGTGAAGGTGGGAGGCTTGCCGATGGCGGCTCGCGCTCTGAGGGCGCTGGTGGAGTCGCCGGCTGTCAAGAGAGTCATCATGGTCAGCCCCGTGTCGGTCGAGGAATTGACCGAACCTTACTGGGACGGGGTCGATGCCGTCGTCCCCGCTGGAGAGCGTCTGATCGATTCTTTCAAGGTCGGAATGGAGGCCGTGGAGGACGTGACTTCTCCGGCTATGGTGGTGGCGGGAGATCTTCCGTTGCTGACTTCTGAAGCCGTCACCGATTTTGTCGACCGATGTCGAGCTCGCACCGATGTCGAAGTTTGGTACGGATGCATGCGCAAAGAAGTTTCGGAAGCCGGCTTCCCAGGGGTGCCCCACACCTACGGCAAGCTGGCGGAAGGAGTCTTCTGTGGGGCCGGTTTGTTTCTGAGCAGTCCTCAAGCCTTGGAAAACCTCTACAAGGCGATGACCGATCTCACCTACGCACGCAAGAATCCCGGCAAATTGGCCGCCCTGCTGGGCTGGAGAACGGTCCTGTCCTACATCTGCGGCAAACTGACCATCCCGGAGGCCGAGCAAGCCATGGGACGGATGTTTGGAGGCACCCGTTGTGCCGCTATCGTGACCCCTTACCCCGAAGCAGCTTTTAACGTCGACGATTCCGTAGCGCTCCTCCGAGCGCGCGAATATCTGGAGGTATTATGAAAATCGTATCCACGGACACGGCACCGGCCGCCATCGGCCCCTATAGCCAGGCCATCATTCACGGCAACACCGTTTACTGCTCCGGTCAGATTTCGCTGACCGCGGAGGGAGCCGGACCGATAGGCGACACGGTGGAAGAACAGACCGTGCAGGTCATGAAAAATATCGAAGCCGTTCTCACAGCGGCGGGCACGAAGATGTCCAGAGTTCTGAAGACAACCATCTTTCTCACCGATATGAACGACTTCGCCGCCGTCAACAAGGTCTATGGAGACGCTTTCGGAGATCACAGGCCGGCCCGCTCTACTGTGGCCGTCTCCGCTCTCCCCAAAGGTGTCAAAGTGGAAATCGAGGTCCTGGCCGCGCTTGAGTGACTTGCACCACCCTCTCAGGGTGGAGTTGACGATCCTGGAGCCTAAGCTGCACCGGCCAGACATCAAGTTCTTCTCTCAGCCGGTACCTCATCTGCTCTTCTCCACACCTTATAAAGACGCCGTCTCGCCGCCCTTCCCCAACATCGGCAAAGCCGGTGTCGCTGTGTTCGTTGGGAAACGCGAGCAGTTTCGCCAGCCCGAGGTGCCTCTTCTGTGGGAGCTTGAGAAAAAGCGCGGCCGAGCTCGCATGGCCATCGTCACAAATCTTCGGGGCAAAGATTTCGGCCCCGCCGTTCGCGAGCTTCACTCGTCTCTGGTGGAATCTCGTTTGACGCCCATCAGCTTCCTGAGGAGGCGGGGCAAGCAATGGGACAGCCTGGACTTTTTCTCATCCGGGACATCCCCCAGCATGGAAGGGGCTGCTCCGAGGCTAAAGCGACTCAAGCAGAGAGGCTGGGAAGCGGTGGTCGACCGGCTCTCCCAGGTGGACCCCGAAATACGGGACCAATATTTTGAGACACTGCACGTTGAGCGGGACAAGCTCCAGGACTCTCTTGTCCAAAACTTTGTCGAGGGTCAGGTCTGCCCGTTGGTGGGTATCGCCGGACAGTGTCTACAGAAAGAGCATTTCCCATTTCTCTTTAGGGAGTCGATGAATCAGCGACTCCTGACCGCCTTCCACCAGTCTTTCGCTCCGCCGGTGGAAGACCAGCGCTGGATATTTTTGAGCAAAAGGTCGTCGGCCAAAGAGCTTGTGTTCATCACTGCCGGGGAGCATTGGGTCAAAGAGGGAGAGGTCTTCGCCGGGGACGGCCCCTCCGAAGAGAGGGCCAGCGAGCTTCTGATTCAAGAGGTCGTTCAACGTCTTCAGTTGACCGTGGGCGATTCGATTCACACCGCGATCAGAGTTCGCGTGGAGTGGCGATATCGGCCAATCCGAGAGATCCCGGTGTATTGGAAACAAATTTCCACCTTCCCAGCAGGCGCTCCCGCCTCCAATGGATAATCGTGCGTTCACACGAGGTCCTGGTGGCCTGGGAGGAGGAACTTTGAAAAAACATTCTTTAATAAAGCTAGCCGGGCTTTTCATGGCCGCGGCGCTGGCTTTCACCGGCTGTGATTCGGGTGGAAGCGACGGTGTCGTGTTGGGCGGAGGCGGCGGCACGTCCACTACCGGTGGCGGATCGACCACGACCACCACGACAACGACGGGTGGGACCACCGGGTTTGGTATTACCGGCGGCTCTCTAACCGGGGCGTTCGGAGGCACCGGAGGTTCTAGCGGAACGGGCTCCAGCGGCGGCTCAACGGGCAACCCCGGTGGCAACACCGGCAATACCGGCGGCACAGCAGGAAACGGCTTCCTGGGCTCGGTCGGAATCCTTGACCTGGAAACAGGACTCAACAACCCCACCGATTTCAGCGCGATCGTTGTCAACGGCACGGCCAGATTCGTCGTGATCGACGGCTTCCGTCAGGGCGCCAACCAGGGACGACTGTTGATCTCCAACGGTACGGACTTCGTTCAGGTCGGAGCCAATCAGGGAACAGACCCCAACGTGGGGCCGGACCTGGACAGCCCGTTCGCTATGGTTGCCCTGGGTAACACGCTTTTCATTTCGGTGGGCTTCGGACAGACCAACGACGGCAAAATCGTGCGGGTAGACAACTTCCAGCAAAACGGAAACGCCATCAACGCGACGTTCACGGACATCACCGCAAACTTCACGCCGCCCATCAACCCGGCTTACATGACCATCGTTTCCAACGTCAACGCCGACGGCAACGGACCGAAAGACTTCATCTACTTCACCCAGTACTCTTCCAACACCGGCGGAGCCAACTTGGTGAGACGGGTTTCGACCGATGGTACACTCTCGCAAATCGTGGTCAACAACCTGAACTTCCCGGCCGGTATCGATCACGACGGAGTTCGACTCGTCGTGGCTGACGCCGCCGGTGGTGCCGGTTCGAACGGTCAAGTGATCAAGGTGCCCCTCACCAATGTGGTCACCACCCCACTCAACGGCTCCAGTGGCACTGATGTGACCATCGTTCAACCTGCTCAAGGCGAAGCGCCTATCGTGAGACCGCTGGAAGTCGTCTATGACGGCAACAACGGCTTCTTCTACACCGAAGGTGGAGCGATCCAGGCTCAGACCGGACCCGCCGCCCTTGGACCCGGTCAAGGACGAGTTCGCTTCATCACCAGAACCGGCTCTACCGCGACCATCGTGAACGACGGACTGACCAACGCCGCCGGCATCGACGCCATCGACAGCAACGACGACGGAACGTCAGCCGTTCTGTTCAGCGAAGCTATCGTGAGCACGGGCCGCGTCCTGCGTCGACTGGTGAATACCAACAACATCGACAACACGGTCACCCCGACCGGCACCGATACCGGTATCAACAACCCGTTGTTCGTCGGTATCGCCGACGAGGACGACCCGCTGCTTTTCGCCGTGATCAACTACATCGGCGGCCAGGCTAACGGAATCTTCCGTTCCTACAGCGGCAACTAAATCGTCGCAAGACAATGGAAAAAGGCGGCCGCTACGGTCGCCTTTTTTCATTGTCGGACGGTCTGAAAACCCGCCATGAATGAGTCTAATTTGTTCACATTATAGAAACATCTCCCAGACTCTCGATTTTTTTTCATGAAAAAAACCTTAAAAAACCCAGAAACGACGTCATGGGAGCGATACACGGCCAAAATGGCATCTCTTTCGTCGAGTTGTCGGCGCGTTTACATTTTGTTAATAAACATGACTTCATGAGAACTGGGAGGGGTGGTACACTAATTTCTGTTGGGGAGCTCCCCCTGGAGGAACAAAAATATGGCAATGGATGCTGGAAAATTCAATTTTAACGTAGGTGGTGCTAACGTACCGCCTAAAGCGAAGCAGACGACAGCTGGTGGTCCGAAGGAATCTCCTTCGGTACAACAAGACCCGAGCGAAAGCGTTCAAATCGGGAGTCAGCCTGTAGCCGACGCAAAGACAGACAAGGTCACTTCCGGTGATGCGAATGTCAGAGCCGAAGCTCCTACCACGCTCAACGTCTCTTCGGCACCGAGTGCAATCCCCTCTCAAGTCGGCGACTTCCTTATCGCCGGCCCGAGTTCAAGCAGCAAGGCTAGACCCACCTTCGATGGCATTGCCACCAACGGTCTGGGCGCTACCAGCTTCACTACCACGGGCGGTAAAGTTATCGCCTCGGTGAATCCCCTCAGTCCTAAATCTCCTTCCAAAGTACCGACGACTTCGTTGGGTCTGGTGAATGGGATCGAAGCTGACCAGTGGATCACCACCAGTGGTAGGGTTATCAACCTGTAATTAAACTCCGGGGAGCTTTAAAAAGCGGCGTGTATCAGATACACGCCGCTTTTTTGTTTCCATGACTGGGAAAGTCAGGCTACGCCTTGCGACCGCCACCGAGAGCAGCCCGGTTCTGAAGAAACTTCTTGATAACTTCCTTCTCCGCCTTATCGATCATGAAAAATCTGACCGCACAGTGGTGAAGTCCCTTGCGAGTCTTGCCACACCACTTCACTTCACTTCTCAGCGACAAGTCCTTGAACAGGGGATCTTTGAAGTGAAGATTCACGGTAACGTGAGAGCCCCTCGGGACCTCGTCTTTCATCAGGAGTCTGCATCCCTCGAGAGCCAGGTCTTCGGTCCGGATGTTGCCTTTGATCTCAGGAGACGTGACTGCTACAGCGATCTCAAACCTGGCCCTCTTGGGTTTCTGAATCTGCATCGCGTCGAGAGCGAAGGTTTCATTCAGGAGCTTGCCTCGATAAAATCCGCCGTCTTCATCGTGAGATAAGACGTCGATATCAAATTCCAGATATCCGCGTTTACAGGGACCGGCAATCTTACATTTCTGAAGCTTCAGAGGCTCTTTTGGCTTGAAGAGGAGCAAGCCGTCCTCCATCCGCAAAGGCTCGATCACCACCGGAGTTACACTGGATCCACCTTGAAAAAGGCTCTTTATCTGCTCCCACATGTCGTTCCGTCTTCTACCTTCCTAAAAGCTGGAGGCGATGGTCCCTCCGCCTACAACCTCGTCGTCTCTATAGAATACCGCGGCCTGGCCAGGACTTAAAGCCGACTGCGGCTCATCAAAATGAACATCAATCTCAATCGCCTCCGGTGTCCCTTTGAGAACGCCGGGTGCTCCCCGGTGCGTGGAGCGATATTGAATCGAGGCCTGACGACCCTGCGGCAACCCCTCGGCGAAAGTCGGATCAATCCAGTTCAGTTCATCAACTTTCATTCCGACGCGCTCCAGATCTCCCGTACCGCCCACGACCAACGTATTATCGGCAACCTTCAGTTCCAGGACATAACGAGGCTTGCCGGTGGCGATGCCGAGACCCTTCCGCTGACCCACGGTGAACGCCCCGAGCCCGTCATGCTCTCCCAGGATCTCCCCGCTGACATCCTTGATCGGTCCGGGGGTCAAAGTCTTCATTCGATCTTTGAGAAAGCCGGCGGTATCGCCGTCGGGAATGAAGCAAAGGTCCATGCTCTCTTTCTTGTGGGCCACGCCGAGATTCAACTCTTCGGCCATACGTCTGATTTCAGCTTTGCCGTACATCCCAACGGGCATCATGATCTTCGAGAGCTGATGTTGGGTCAGCGAGGCCAACACATAGGATTGATCTTTTGCCAGGTCGTGGCCCCGCAAGAGCATATAGCGACCCTCGGTCGGATGCTTGGAGATGCGAGCGTAGTGACCCGTGACCACGGCCTCCGCGTCCAGGGCTTCCGCGCGCTCGAGAAGATGGTCGAATTTGATATGCTGATTGCATCGGCGGCACGGATTCGGGGTGCGACCCTTTTCATATTCCGACACGAAATCGGAAATGACGTGCTTCTCGAAGGCGTCTCGCAGATTGAAAACATAGTGGGGAATATCCAGAGCCCACGCCACTTTCTCCGCATCCGTCACATCCCAGACCGAGCAGCAGCCCCGGCCCTTGTGGGCGGAGCTCTCTTCGTTGGGTGACAGGGTCATGGTCACACCTATCACTTCGTGACCTTGCTGCTTCATCAAAGCGGCCGCCACCGAACTGTCCACTCCCCCACTCATGGCTACAACTACGCGCGTCATCGCCGGCTTTTCTCCTTATTCACGAGCCGCTCCACGACATCTTTAACAATCGTTGCAGCCCTTTCGGTTTCTTTTGTATCACTTTTCCAGCCAAAGGAAAACCGTACCAGACCAGCCGCTTGCCGGTCGTCGTAGCCCATGGCCTTGACCACCCGAGACGGCTCCACCGAATGGGAAGAGCAAGCCGACCCCGAAGAGGCGCAAACACCCTTCATATCCAGGGCGACCAGAATCGGTTCCGCCGCGAGAGCCCCGAAGATCCAGGATGAGATGTGGTCGGCCCGCTCGGCCTCCGGCCCCAACCTATTGGCCCCCTCGACTCTCTCCAGCACGCCCTCCAGAATACTCTTGCATTCGACCACAGTCCGCGCGTCTTCCGCCAAAGACATTTCGAGAGCCATCGCCAGACTCTCCGCCCTGCAGACTTCGGAAGTGCCGGCGCGTCGCCCGTCTTCTTGAGAGCCGCCCACGATCTGTGGGTTGATAGCCACCCCTTGACGGACATAGAGCAGTCCGCCGTGCAAACCGCCCAGTTTGTGTCCGGAGAGGCAGACCAGGTCGACCAGGCCGTCCTTGATCAGAGAGCGCGCGGTCTTCGGGTCCTGAACGCCGTCGGCGTGAAAGAGAGCACCGTGGCGGCGGCAAAGTTCGCCAATTTCGGACACCGGCTGACGAGTACCGACCTCGTTGTTGGCTATCATCACCGAAACCAGGCTCAGGGGGTTCTTTTCCAGTAACTCCGCCAGATGCTCAAGTTCCACCCTGCCCTCTGAATCCACCCGGAGCCAGTCGACTCCGCGGCCCAGTTGCTCCTGTCGCTTCACCGTCTCATAGACGGCGGCGTGTTCGATCTGGCTTGAAATAAGATGCTGCTGTCTCGTGTCCGAGTGGTTTACCGCGCCGAGAATGGCCAGGTTGTCCGCTTCCGTGGCACCCGAGCAGAAAAGAATTTCCTCCACCTTCGCGCCCAACGAATCCGCGACACGCTCTCGCGCGTGCTCCAATACCATTCTAGCCCTGGTACCGGCGCGGTGTAGCGAAGAGGGGTTGCCCAGCTCTTGGAGGCTGAGTTGGTGTACCTTTTCGGCTATCTCCGGCCGCATCGGCGCCGTGGCAGCGTAATCCAGATAAATCACCAGCGTACTATACTCCCATGTGATCCAATTCACAATGTGCGCCATGTCACTGATGAGAATATGCGACATCCATACTATGCGAGTATGCCGACTTTAACTTTTGAACAAGAACTCTTGAATACACCCGATTTCGACTACCGCCGTGAAAGGGCGAAACAGGATAGACCCGACTTCTCCGAACTCATGGGTATTCTGAACTACAATCAGGGCCTGGTGGAATTCGCGGACAGCAAAGCGGGAAGCCTCATTCTCCTGAACTCCCTTCTGATCGCGGCCGTCGCGGCCCTACCCGCGAGCGGAGACCTGGGAGCCTTCAAGCTCCTCTCGGTGGCTCTCTGTTCAGCCGCCGTCTACTACTGCTTCCAGGTCATTTCCAGTCGCGAAGAAACACCTCGCAACCACAATGTGAGAAGAAAGCGCGTCTCCGAAGACTGGGAACGCAACGATTTTCTCTTCTTTGGATGCATCGGCAAGCACAAGACCGGCACAGACTTCCGACACGCCTTCTTGGGCTCGGCGGCCGAAGACCGTCAAGAAGCGATGCTACACCGAACCTACGTCATCTCACAAATTGCCGAACGCAAATTCGCGCAGTACAAGACAGCCCAGATGATTACCTCAGTCGCCCTGGCCGTGTGGGTTGTCGTCAACCTCCTGCCCTTCGTGGTAGCTTGACCGCTGGGCAGGTGCGATCTTTGAGGACGTTGCACTAGTGCAGTGTGAAACCCCGCAGAATAGAGCTTAAGCTCACCCCCGCTCAGGCTGCCGACGAGCAAGAAATTCTCACACTTTGCGCCCGGAAGCTGAAGAAAAACCCCTCGAAGATTTCAGTGGTCCCCGTTCGGCGAGCCGTCGACGCCCGTCGAGGGGACCCAAAGATTGTTCTCGGCCTGGATGTCTGGGAGGGTGCGGCCCCACCGCCGCCGTCTCCGATCATGGAAGAGACTCCGGACAAGCTCAGCGGCGATATCCTCATCGTGGGGGCCGGCCCGGCCGGCTACTTTTGTGCTCTGGAACTGCTTCTTTTAGGTAAACGTCCTATCGTTCTGGAGAGAGGCAAAGACGTCCGAGACCGGCGCTACGACCTGCGAGCAATCATGCAGAAACACACGGTGAACCCGAATTCCAACTACTGCTTTGGCGAAGGCGGAGCGGGCACTTATTCCGACGGGAAACTGTATACTCGCTCGGTGAAGAGAGGCGACATCAGGAAGGTCCTTCAACTGCTCGTGGACCACGGGGCCAAAGACGACATCCTGGTCGATTCTCACCCTCATATCGGGTCCGACAAGCTCCCCTACATCGTGGAAACCCTCCGACAAACGATTATCGATCTCGGGGGCCAGGTCCATTTCGAGAGTCTCGTGACCGACCTTGTGATTACGGACGGAGAGCTCAAGGGTGTCATCCTCGACAGCGGTGAGTCTCTGCGCGGAGAAGCTATCGTCTTGGCCACCGGCCATTCGGCTCGAGATATCTTCCACATGCTTCACCGGAAAGGGATCACGGTCGAAAACAAGCCGTTTGCTCTCGGACTGAGGGTGGAGCACCCCCAGACCCTGGTCGACCAGATTCAGTATCGACAGTGCCCTCGAGACGAGTATCTGCCTGCGGCCAGTTATCGCCTGGCCAGAGACGGCGTCTACTCTTTCTGCATGTGTCCCGGAGGCATTATCGTGCCGGCCGCCACCGCTCCGGGAGAGATCGTGGTGAACGGGATGTCGCCCTCCAAACGCAACACTCGCTGGGCCAACTCCGGGATCGTGACGGCCGTGGAGCAGGACGAGTTGGCACCCTTCGAGGATGAGCACGGACCCCTGGCGGGATTGGCCTTTCAAGCTTCGGTCGAGAAGCGGGCTTTCGAACTCAAAGGGGATGATTCGCAGCGCGCCCCCTGTCAGAGGCTCGTCGATTTCCTGGAAGGTCGTGTGTCCAAGGAGCTTCCTCGAGTCTCCTACGCGCCGGGAGTCGCCTCGCTCGACCTCAGTGAGCTTCTTCCGGCTCGCATGGCCGACGCTATGAAACACAGCTTCCGGCAGTTCGGGGAGATGTTGCACGGTTTTCTCCATCCCGATGCCGTGTTGGTAGGCGTGGAGTCGCGCACCAGTTCACCGGTTCGAATTCCCCGCGACGACGACTCCCTGAGCCATCCGCAATTCGACAACCTTTTTCCTTGCGGTGAAGGCGCAGGCTATGCCGGCGGGATCGTCTCGGCCGCCATGGACGGACAGCGGGTAGCTCAGGCTATCGGTGCAAAGGTTTGAGGAAACGCTGCCGAAAGTGGGAGCTATGAAACACCTCCTTTGCCCCGCTTGTCAGGAGAAGATGCGCCCGGTGGAGATCGGCACCATCACCATAGACGAATGCCGGTTTTGCGACGGACTCTGGCTGGATCGCGACGAACCGGAGCAGCTGGCGAAGATGGATATTCTCGGGCAACACCTGCTCCAGCCTATGACTTTCGACGATTCGCGCAAAGTGAAGAGGGACGGTGAACGCGTTTGTCCGCGTTGCGTGGACCAGTTGAGAGAGTACCGCCATCACGACGTGACGGTGGATATCTGTCCGAAGTGTCGCGGTATGTTCTTAGATCGATGGGAGTTGCAGGAGCTTTTCAAGTAGGTGACCGGTTCAGAAAAGGTTTGCCTGAGTCTTCTGGTCTTTCTGGTAGTAGTGGGAGTGTTGAGCTATCTCCCCGCAGTGCATCAGTTTCAGTGGTTTCTGAGAGTCGCTTTTCCGGAGATCGGCTGGTCCTTTTTGATTGTTGGGATTCCGCTGGCCGCCTACGTGGCCCGATTCCACCCCAAGGCCGGATTCGGCGTGTTCGCTTTGCTCTTGATTCTGGTCTTGACTCCCTGGTTTCAGGCCGTCCAAGTTGCCGAGAAACTCCCGGGCGAATGGCGCCAAAGTTTCCCTCGGCAGGTCGACAGATATCCCCTCACGTTAGGGGAGCGACGCAATCACACCCGTAACACCGAAAAATATGAGGGCAATTTGGAGTGGGATCGCTACAAGCCACATGATGAGCTCAGGGCCAGACTGCTCTTTGTCCACGGCGGCTCCTGGAGAAACGGCACTCGACGAGACTATCCCGCCCTCTACGAATACCTCGCCGATCGAGGCTACGAGGTCCTTTCGGTAACCTACACGCTCTCCGGAACCGCACCCTATCCGGCAGCTTTCAACGACATCAGTGCGGCCATTGAAAGAGCCTACGACCCGGAGATCCCCCTCTTTCTGGCGGGTCGATCGTCAGGGGGACATCTCGCGCTCTTGGCATCCTACACTCACCCCGAGCTTGTCAAAGGCGTTGTGGGCATTTATCCTCCGGTAGATATGGTTTGGAGCTACGAAAACCCCAGCAACCCGGCAGTCCTCGATTCCCAGGAGGCGATCCGTGAGTTTCTACTGGCCACGCCGGAGGAAAAACCCGGTCGATATGAGGAGGCCTCTCCCCTCGATCGAGTCGGTTCGCAGGGTCCGCCGACCTTGCTCATTCACGGCAACGCCGATTGCTTGGTGTATCATAAGCAGAGTGAAATGCTTTCCGAAAAACTGGATCAAGTCGGCGTGCCTCGATATCTCCTGACACTCCCCTGGATGGAGCACGGTGGCGACGTCTTTATCTCCGGGCCTTCCGGAAGGCTGTCGGCTTGGGCTATCGAGAGCTTTATGGAGTCTTTGAGATGAACTGCGAAATCCTGGCCCCCGCCGGCGACCGAGAATCGCTGGAGGCGGCTCTCGCGGCCGGTGCCGAAGCCGTCTATTTCGGTCTCGACGAAGGTTTTAACGCCCGCGCTCGGGCCGGAAACTTTCGCTTGGACGGACTGTCCGATCTCGTCTCTCAGATCCACAAAGCGGGTGCCCGCGCGTATCTGGCGTTGAACACTCTGGTCTTTGAGTCGGAGCTTGAGCGAGTGGAAGAGATCGTTCTTGAGGTCGCTCGCTCGAAGGTGGACGCTCTCATCGTCCAGGACCCCGCGGTTTGCCTTTTGGCCGGCAAGATCTGCCCTCAACTGGAAGTGCATGCCAGCACCCAGATGACGATTTCAAGTCCTGAGGCCAGTAAGTTCGCAGAGACTCTGGGGGTGACCAGAGTGGTCGTGCCCAGAGAGCTTTCGGTGGACGAGATCAGGCTCTTTAAAGAAGGCACGGATCTCGAGCTTGAAGTGTTTATCATGGGAGCCCTCTGCATGGCCTGGAGTGGACAGTGTCTCTCCAGCGAGGCTTGGGGCGGACGTTCGGCCAACCGGGGTAAATGCGCCCAGGCCTGCCGACTGCCTTACTCGCTCGTGGTAGACGGCGAAACGAAAGATCTGGGAGACGTGCAGTATCTGCTCTCCCCGAAGGATTTAGCCGGATTCAGAGCGGTCGAATCGCTGCTTGAAATCGGAGTTCACACTCTGAAGATCGAGGGCCGCCAGAAAGGCCCTTCCTTCGTCCATCACGCGGTGACAAGCCTTCGGAATTGGCGCGAAGCGATCAGGCAAGGTCAACAAGACCCCGATAAGCTGGCAGACGACTTGCGAGACCTCAGCCTGGTCTATTCCCGAGGCTTCGGCGACGGCTTTTTGGCGGGTCCCGATCATCAGACCCTGGTGGAGGGCCGCACCCCCCGCCATCAAGGCCTTTTGCTTGGGCGGGTCAAGACGATTCGAGGCAACGATGTGATTGTCGAAAGCGTGAAGCCCGTCGACAATCGTGCTGAAGGCGCCGTCTCTTCCCCACTCCCGCCCCTGGGAGGCCAGTTGGATTCGGCCTCCGGAGCCGGGATCGCTCCGGTCGTGCCGGAGAAAGGGATGGGCGTTGTGTTCCGCCAGGGCGACGACCAGGAACACGAGCAAGGAGGCCCTATCTTCGACGTGAGACGGACCGGTCGCGACTGGAGTCTCCGCTTTGGTAGACCAGGCCCCAACCTGCGCAAGGTGAGTCTTGGTGCCGAGGTCTACGTGACCAGCGACCCGGCACTGGTGGTGAAGAAAATCCAGGAGCCCGAAGGCCGTGTACCTCTCGCCCTCGCCGTGGAAGGGGAGCTGGGAGAGGCGCTTCGAGTCGTTGCTCGCTTGCCGTTTGGAGCGAGCGCCGAAGTCCGGAGCGAGATCGAGCTGCAAGAAGCTCGCAAGAGCTCCCTCACGCCGGAGGTGCTATCCGAACAGCTCGGGGCCTTGGGGGGCACTCCGTTTCGCTTAGATTCCCTTGATTCAAAGCTCTCCGACGGCCTCTTCCTGCCTTTCGCTCAGCTCCGCGAGATGAGGCGGAGCCTTGTAGAGCAACTGACGGCGCTGCTGGAAACCGGCAAACCCCGGGAGGTGAACGAGGGACCGCATCTGCCCTCTCTTCTTGCTAGAACGGAGCCCAGCCAATCAGTGGCTACCCGGTTGGTCGCACTCTGTCGTAACGACGCCCAGTTGGAAGCCGCGATGGCGTCCGGAGTGAAAGACGTGGAGCTGGACTGGATGGAAATGGTGGGTCTCAACTCCGCCGTCTCGAAAGCGAGAGAGGCCGGACTGCGGATAGGGCTGGCCACGGTGCGCGTCCAGAAGCCGGGGGAAGAGGCTTACGACCGGCGGATCGAAAAACTGCTGCCGGACTGGGTTTTGGTTCGCCATTGGGCCGGACTCATGCACTTTCTCGGTCGCGACGACCGCCCCGAGTTGCACGGCGACTTCTCTCTCAACGTCACCAACTCCATCACCGCGCATCATCTTCTGAATCTGGGGCTCTCCACCATCACCGCTTCCCACGATCTGGACCAAAATCAGCTCTTTCGAATGCTGGACGCCCTGGATCCGGCCCGAGTCACGGTGACCATCCATCACCACATTCCCACCTTTCACACCGAACACTGCGTCTACTCTCATCTGCTTAGCAACGGGCGCGATTATCGAACTTGCGGAAGGCCCTGTGAAAAGCACGAGGTCTCGCTTCGAGACCGGGTCGACCTGGAGCACCCGGTGATTGTCGATGTAGGCTGCCGCAATACCGTTTTTAACGCTCAGGCTCAGTCGGCCGCTTTTCTGGTGCCGCGTCTCACGGAGATGGGTGTCTCTCGATTGCGGGTGGAGTTTGTCCGCGAGAGCTTCGAAGAAGCCCTGGTGACTCTCCAGTCTTACCAAGCTCTGATGAACGGCGAAATCAGCCACCAAGAACTCGTGGAAAAGATCGGAGTACACGAACAGTTTGGTGTGACTCGTGGAACGATGGAAGTCATTTCGACATGAGGAGTACGACCTTACTTTTGTTGGTGCTGATGAGCGCCCTTGCGCTGGCGAAGGAGCCGTCGATACTCTTGGGCGGGGCTTTCAATCTTTCGGGAGCTCAGAGCGGGTTGGACCAACCTTCCTACAAGGGGGCTCAGCTCGCCGTGGAGCAGGCCAATGAAGCCGGGGGAGCCCTCGGAAGAAAGATTGAGCTTGTTTTGGTGAAAGGCGACAGCAACGTCGAACATACCGGTCTGCGTACTCTTGTCAATCTGCGAAGCAGGCCCGGGATTGCCGCCGTGATGGGCCTGTCGGACACCGATCAAGTGCTGGCCGCGGCCAGGATGTGCGAACAGGAGAAGCGGCTTTTCCTCACCTCCGGTGCCACCTCACCCAAACTCCCGCAAGAAGTCCCTCACTATCTCTTCCTGGCTTGCTTCGGCGACAACGTGCAGGCTGCGATCGGAGCCGAATTTGCGAGTCTGCGACTGGAGGCAGACCGGGCCGCCGTCATTTACGATGACTCCATGGAGTACACCCGGCTCTTACAGGGCTATTTCCAAGCCCGCTTCAAGCAGCTCGGTGGGACGGTCGTAGCCGAGGAGAGCTTTGCGAAGAGCGATTTCTCCGCCATCAGTCTACCCGACGGCCCGATCGATGTGGTCTATTTGGCGGTGGGCCCGCAGGATGTGTTGCCCGCCGTCCGTCACCTCAGAGACGCCGGGTTCAAAGGCGCCATCATCGGAGGAGACAGCTACGACTCGGATATCTGGAACGGGCAGACCGACCTCAGCGATATCTACTTCACCACTCACGCCTACTTCGGTGAGGACAATCTCGAGCCGAAAGTTCAGGAGTTTAGACAGGCTTATCTTGTGAAATTCGGAGAGGCTCCCGACGCCTTCGCCGGGCTGGGCTACGATGCCATGAACTTGTTGGTGCTAGCCGTGAAAAAGGCTGCCAGTGACGAGCCCGCCAAGGTGCTGAAGGCTCTCTCGGAGATTCAAAATTACGACGGGGTCACGGGAAAGATTTCTTACTCCGAAGGGGGCCGCATTCCTCAGAAAACCGTTTCTTTGATGTCCGTGAAACAGGGGCGAGTTGGATTTATGGGCGAGGTTCTTCCGAGGGTTGTTCCGGCTCCCTAAATCCCGATGACTCACACCCTAGAGGTCTTCAAAGACCCCAAACGCTTCGCCCCAAGACCAGCGGTAGCAGAAAGGTCCCGAAATTGAGCCTTTTTTAAGACCCGGCGGGCAAAATCGAGGGTATGCTCAACTCAGCGCTCAACGCGCCCAAGGCCTATCCCCCGGTCACCTCGAGACCGGAAAAAGAATGGACCGTTCTCTACGTCTTCAACGGCGACAACGACCTCAAGGAGAACACCTCCCACCAATTTATGGATGTGGTCAAAAACGGTGCTCCCGACGACAGCTACGTCGCCACTTTCTGCGCTCGCGGCGATCTCGAATGGGCGCCCGGCAATATCGGCCGAAAGCTTCAGCACACGGTATCCAACCTCTTTCGGAAGAAGAAGCCCGTCGAAGTACCCTCGAACTGGGAGGGCAATCGAGTTTTCGTGGTCGATCCGAAAGGCGGATGGACGGACCCGGTAGCCGCCCCCGAGGGCGAAATCCATCAGGGAGCCACCATATCCGATTTTCTCAAGTGGGGTATTGAGAGCTTCCCTTCGCGGCACGTGGCCGTCGTGTTTAGCACCCACGGCGACGCCCACAACGGGGTTCTTATGAACGGCCAGGGCAAGGAGATGCCTTTGCCCGAACTCCGCGGCACTTTGGAAGACGCGGCCGCCCTGCACGGACGCGAACTCGACCTGGTGGCCTTCGAATCTTGCAACATGGCCGAAGCGGAGGTGGCCTACGAGCTGCACGACGTGGCCAGAGCCCTGGTGGCTTCGCCGACGGTGCTGTACGGAGTGCCCTGGAACCACGCCGAGGCTCTGAAGCAGATTGCCGATTCGAAGGACGGACTGACCGCCGCCGTCGGTCTGGTGGACAAAGCCAAGGAGTGTTTTGGCGAGGGCACACCGTCGATCTCGGCCATTGATCTTGACCAGATGCCTAAACTCAAGGATGCCCTGGATCGATTCGGCCACAACCTTTTGCGAAGCGATATCAATGAGAGCAGCCTGGAACGTATGATCTACGCGGCTCGCTCCTACGGGCGGGCGGCCCAGGGCTATAGCAAGCCCCAACGAGAGCTCATCGATCTCTTCGGCTTCTGCCGGGAAGTGCTTAAAAACGGTCAGAGCAGGGAAGGTCCGGCCGCCGAATCGGCGCGAGAGGTTTGCGAGTTGCTGCCGCAAGTCGTGCCCAACTTCATGGACCGCCAGGAAAGTTACGGCGAAGGTCACGGGCTTTCGATCTTTACCCCCACGATGAGAGGTCTCTTCAAGCCGTTGGGAGACAAATATCCCAAGCTCAAGATGAGCTTGGAGGGTGACTGGGACGACTTTCTAGCCAAGCGGTAAGCCCTATTTCCTGAGGCTGGCATGGGGAGTTTCCAGTTCGCCCGCAACTTCTATCCTCGATCACCAGGACGCGCGGTCATCTATTCGCTAGTCTCATACCAATAGGTCCCAACCCGCCTCGATAACAGGCGTGAAGTGCCTCGAAGCGAATCTATAATCCGAAAGGCGGTGAACGCGATGGACTTCGACTTAGGCATCGAACCGGAATTCGACCCCGAACTCTACGGGAAAGAGCGCAAGCCCGAGCCCGAACGAAAAGGCCTGAATCAAAACGTGAACTTTGTTTATGTCTTACTGGCCATCACAGTTGCCGCGTTGCTTTGCTTTCAGCTTTTGCCGCATTTTATGGGTCTCTGACAACGCTCGAAGCCAAAGAGGAGCTTAGCCCTTCGAACTAGCAACGGGCTTTCGTGAAGAAGATCTTATTTGTCCAACACACCGTCTCACCACCCGGAGGAGGCCCCGGCGTAGGTGCTTTTATGTTGGACGTGCTCAAAGAATACGGTCAGATCGACCTCCTCACCCTGGAGCCTTTCCAGCCTACCCGCATTGACGAATACTACGGCACAACTCTCTGTGAGGGAGATATCAGACCGATGATCGTGGATTCGAAGCTCCTGAGTTGGACCCGCAAGCTCGGCATCCCAAACGGTCTGATGAAGCTCCACGTGCTGATGCGCGCCTCCAAGAAACTCCTGGCCACCAACGATGTCTACGACCTGGTCTGCTCGGGATACGACGAACACGATCTCGGTCGGCCGTGCATCCAGTACATCCACTACCCGTGGAACCTTTACCCCCGGCCTGACGCGCCTCCCGGCTGGAACGAAAACGCGATCCTTCGAAACGTCATCCTGCTCTACAACTTCCTCTGCCGACAGATCTCCAACTTCTCTTACCAGGGGGTCTACAACAACCTCACCATGGTCAATTCGAACTGGACCGGCCAGAAGACCCGAGAGCGCTACCCGTCGCTGGACTATCTGGTAGTACATCCACCGGCCTTGGCGGAGATGATTGAAGACGACGGCTCCCAGCGAGAAGAAAGGTTTCTCTCCATCGGTCGCTGCGCGCCCGAGAAGGAATGGCTCAAGCTGGTGGACATCGTGGCCGGCTTGCGCGCACGCGGTCACAAAGTGGGGCTGACTCTGGCCGGCTCCCGCAACACCGACTGGTACGAGGAAGAGCTGCGAAAGAAGCAAGCCGAAGTCGGCGACTGGCTGAACCTGGAGCTCGATTTTAGTCGAGAACGCCTACAGGAGCTACTGCGCTCTCATCGCTACGGACTGCACGGAATGAAGCAAGAACATTACGGGATGGCGGTGGCCGAGCTCGTCCTCGGCGGCTGTTTGACCTCCGTGCACGACGACGGGGGTCAAGTGGAAATCGTCACCAACCCCAAGCTTCGTTATCGTTCCATGGAGGACGCCGTGGAAAAGTGGGACCGGGTTCTCTCTTCCGAGGAGCTGAAGCTGGAGCTACTCGAAGAGCAACTCGCCCATCGTGGGCATTTGCCCAAAGAGCGTTTTCTCAAAGAGTTGGACGAGGTGGTTCAACTCTGTTTCGAGCGAAGCGTCGAAGGCGTGGTGGACGGCCTGAGAGAGGGCACACTCGACACACCCGGGGAGTTTTCCCAGCATGGTCGTTAGGCTCGTCGTTCTATGACCGAAGAGATATACGAGGAGATGACGCCTCCATCACGAGATGCAGCCCGCGCTTCAGGTGTTCTTACAGAACTTCACGCTGGCTTCGGGAGCCAGTTCAAGGGTGGGGAGTATGGCTATTGGGAGCGGGCGACTTCTCCAGAGCCCATCTCCCCGGACCCCTGAAGAAAACCGCTCCCGCCAACCCGAAAAAGACCAGGTTGGCCACGATATGCCACCATTTCACCTTCATCCACTCCACCCCCACGAAGCATCCACAGCTTATGTCCAGACCTTTCCAGACGGCCGAACTGAGCACGAGCGCGAATAAGAGGGACAGACCGCCCAGAACAACGGCACTGCCGCGATAGCGATACCCGAACAGCATGGCTAGTCCGGCGAGAAGCTCCAACCAAGGCAACGTCACGGCCACGACGGTGACCAGACTTTCCGGCAAGACTTGATAGGCCAGGAGCGCCTCGGCGAAGATTCGAGGGTAGCGAATCTTGGTCCAACTGGAAACAACGAAAACAAGTCCCAGAAAGAGACGTAGAGCGATCATTCGTCACCACTTTGCAGCAGATGGCCGGCCCCGTGCCATCCCTGGATGCCGTCCGGCAGCACCCACACGTCTTGGTAGCCGAGCTCGCGCAAGTCTTCAGCCTTCTCCGTCGCTTTGGGGCAGAGTCGACCGCTGCAGTAGACGATGGTCATCCGTCCTTCGGATGGCACTTCGTTCGGCCCCAACGCCCCCGGCAGATGAGCCTCCCGGTAAGCCTCAGGCGTCCTGACATCCCAGAAGACCGCGTCCTTGCGTCGATAGTGGAGGAAGGCTCCATCGAGAGAGATCTCACCGGGGAACAGTGTCGGCATGGCCTTAAAAAGCGGCAAGGAGGGGCTTCGAAAATGATTCGTACCGGCGCCCAGAAGAAAGGCCGCTCCTAGCAACAAAACAACTGAAGTCAGCGTTCTTTTCGTCACGGAAGACACTCTCGGAGCTTTCTGGCGAGGTCGAGGATGTTCCCACCAGGATATCGTTCTTCTACCCCCAACTCTCCCGATCTTGATGACACCCGTCGGCGATGCTTCGGCCTACCTCAAGCACGGGATTGGTCGGCGATCGCCCTGCGCTAAGTGGAGCTTATCGACTCTTTGTAGGCCGGCTCCCACCAGCTTTGGGAGACCAGCTGCTCAGCATCGCCCTGGAGCTTGGCCAGGCCCTCTTTCTGAGCTTGCCGAGCCACCGCTAAAGCCACCCTTTTGCTAGTCTCGCGAATCTCGTCTAGCGGTGGTAGCAGCGGAGCGGCTGCATCAAGCAACGCCGGAGAACAGTCCCTCAACGCCTGGGAAGCGGCGACAAACATCCCGTCGCTCACTCTTGTGGCTCCGACCGCCAGTATACCGAGGCCCACTCCGGGGAAGATGTAGCAGTTGTTGCACTGAGAGACGGGGTGAGTCACGCCGTCGACGGTGACCGGGTCGAAAGGGCTGCCGGTGGCCACCAGGGCCTTGCCGTCGGTCCAATTCAGGACATCTGCGGGCTTGGCTTCGGCCCGAGAAGTCGGGTTGGATAAAGGGAAGATGATCGGCCGGTCGGTGTGGCTCGCCATCTCCCTGACCACGGCTTCCGTAAAGGTGTCCGGCTGTCCGGATACACCGATCAGGACCGACGGACGACCGTGCCTAACGGCGTTCAGAAGGTCTATCTCACCGTCTAGGCCCCAGGCTGCGATGCCATCTCGCGAGCGTGCGAATCTCTCCTGGGCGGGAGTCAACTCCTGGTCGTCGAGCAGCAGACCGAAGCGGTCCACCATAAAAAAGCGTTCGCGAGCTTCCTCATCGCTCAGTCCTTCGTCTCTCATCACTCGAATGAGGTGTTCAGCGATGCCGCAACCCGCCGAACCGGCTCCCAAGATCGCTATCCGCTGCTCGCTCAGCTTCTGCCCCAGCGAGCCCACCGCCGCCAGGACCGCGCCCAGAGTGACCGTAGCGGTCCCCTGGATATCGTCATTGAAGCTGCAGAGTTGGTCGCGGTATTTTTGCAAGAGCGGCTCGGCATGGGGCCTGGCAAAATCCTCGAACTGCAGCAGAACATCAGGATACTCGCCCTTTACCGCCTGCACGAACTCATCCACGAATTCGTAGTATTCGTCGCCGGTGACTCGCTCGTGCCTCCAGCCCAGATAGTCCGGGTGGCTCCGCCGCTCTTCATTGTTGGTGCCCACGTCCAGGACCACGGGTAGCGCGCCGGATGGATCGACCCCACCACAAGCCGAGTAGAGGGATAGCTTTCCGATGGGGATACCCATTCCGTCCACACCCTGATCCCCCAGGCCGAGAATCCTCTCCCCGTCGGTCACCACGATCACTTTGACTGGCCCGAACGCGGCGCTGCGCAAGATCTCTCGAACTCTCCCTTTCATCGGATAGGAAAGAAAAAGTCCTCGAGGCCGCCGGTAGATATCGCTGAAATGCTGGCAAGCTAGACCTACCGTGGGAGTATAAACGATCGGCATCATCTGTTGCACGTTGCGGACCAGCAGAGCATAGAAAAGCGTCTCGTTCGTATCCTGAAGATCGCGCAAGAACACGTGGCATCCCAAATCGGTTTTCACGGCTCCGTAGGCCTGCTCTGCTCGGATGAGCTGCTCCTCCAGAGTCTCCACTTTAGGAGGCAGAAGGCCCTCCAGTCTGAACTTCGTTCGCTCTTCTTCGGTGAAAGCGGTTCCTTTATTCAGGATCGGGTTGTCCAAAAGAGCAAAGCCCGTCGGAGAGAATTTTTCAGTTGTGGGGGTAGACATAACAAGTCTTTACGCGAAGCCTCCTGCCAGCCCTCCAGCGGGGACAACTGACTGAGGGCATAGAAATCACCGCCATGTCTTACCTCAGCCCAAGCGAAGCCCGAAAAGTCATCCTCCACGGCCAGGGACTCCTCACCTCACCGGCCCAAAAACAGAGTGTTCAAGACATCATCCAACACTTAGGCTATGTCCAACTCGACTCCATCAACGTCCTGGAGCGCGCTCATCATCTCACCCTGGGCGCCCGCTGGGATGGATATCGGCGGCCCTTTCTCAAGAAACTGTTCGAGCGAGAAAGGGCTCTCTTTGAAGACTGGACCCACGACGCGTGTCTCATTCCGATCGAGCATGAGCCCCATTGGCACGTCCGGCGAGAGCGTTTTCAGAAGAGCGCCGTCGCCAACGCCTGGTGGAAGAAACGGATGGGCACCAATCCCGTCAAGACCCAGAAAGAGATCGTGAAGCGACTGGAGACCGAAGGTCCCCTCTCTACCTCGGCTTTCCGCAAAGAAGGCCGAAAACGCGAATCGTGGTGGGGCTGGACTCCGGAAAAGACCGCCCTCGAATACTCCTGGCGGACCGGCTTGCTGGCTGTGCGCGGACGGGAAGGCTTCGAAAAAGTCTACGACCTGGCCGAAAAGGTCATCCCCACCGCACCTCGGCAACCGAGCCGCGAGGAGACTTTGGCCTGGTCTTGCCGGCAAGCTTTACAACGCCTGGGGCTCGCCACCACCACGGAACTCGCCAACTTCTGGTACTTCTTTCGCTCGGCCGAGCTGTCTCAATGGTGTCAGGACTCTCTACCGTCCGTCTCGGTCGATGGTCAACAGTACTGGGTGCGTCCCGACTTTGCCGAGGTCCTCGAAAAGGCGCCCGATCCACCCCGCCGGCTTCGGCTGCTCTGCCCCTTCGATCCCCTCGTTCGCGACCGCAACCGGCTGCAGAAGTTCTTCGGCTTCGACTATCGCTTCGAAGCTTTCGTACCGCGAGACAAACGGCGATACGGCTACTACGTTTTGCCGATGCTGGTCGGCGACCGCTTCGTAGGCCGGCTCGACGCCAAACACCACCGACAGGAGGGCGTGCTGGAAGTCCTGGGCTGCTGGTGGGAGAGCAGAGCTAGCGAAAGCGCCCTGGAGAAAGAACTGCAGCGTCTGGCACGCCGAATCGGGGCCGAACGGGTTTTGTCGTTGACGAAGAAAGTCTCCGATATTAGTGGTTAGAGGGGGCCCCCGTAGAGCGCTCATCTCTCGTGATGATGACCATGTCTCGTCCCCGTTCAAGTCCAAAGCCTTGCAGTCGTTCGGAGACGCACCGGGGAAGTGTCTTGCTCGTCTGACCAGAAGCCGACTGAACGGTAACAAAAACGTTACTTACAACGGCTCGCGTCAAACCTGATTCCATCTCTGCGCCGTTGCCACCGGATAGTCTGGTCCAATGAACATTCGCGCCTGCCCGATAACCCCCGATACTCGTCGACTCAATCGGACCTTCGAGTCCAACGGAATTAAAGCCAAAGACGATTACAACTGGCTGGAAACGGATAACGGGAGCAGGGAAACTTGGCTGCGCGACCAGATGGCTCGCACCGATTGCCATCTGGACAGCTATCCAAAGCACAAAGAGATCAAAGCCAGGCTGCTGGAACTTCTGGAGCCCGAAAAAGCGAAAGGCACCGACAAAGGATATGTGAGCAAGCGCGTCCCCTCAGACGGCTTCGAACTCCAGTATATTCGCGAGCCGGGTCAGCGAGAATTCAGAATCGTCCGTTTTGCCTCCGAGGCCGATCAGCAAGGCCGGGTGGTCTTCGACCCCAACACCTGGCCCGACGGCGAAACCCTGGCCTGGAGCCAACCCAGCCCGAACCGTCGATACCTTGCCTTCGCCAAGAGAGTGGACGGCAAAGACACTGGAGAGATGGCGGTCCTCGATCTCAAGGAGCAGAAAACTGTTTTGGATCTCGACAGTATCCGCACCACTCAACACGCCCGATGGAACGAAGACAGCACCAAACTTTATTTCCGGGGGCCCTCCTCCGGCCGGCTCGGACTCTCTGTTTTTGATAGTGAACGACGGGAGGTGAGCCGGATCAGTAAGCACACCCTGGGTCACTACGGCGAGATGGTTGAGCATGGCGGCGGCGTGCTCTTTACCTCTAACGGAGAAAAATACGGAGAAGAGACGCTCAGGTTCGTGACTCCCGGTGGAGACGAGCGGAAGCTGGAGTTACCCGAAGGGGAGATGAGCTTCACTCAAAGCGGTAAGAACGTCTTCATCTTGACCGACGGGGAAGCTCCTAACGGGCAAGTCCTGAAAGCCGACCTGGAGCTTCTTTCGCAAGGTCAGCCCGGTGTCAGATCTATGATTCCAAACGAGCCGGGGCGAGTCATCAAGAAAGTCGCGCGTCACGGAGATACGCTAGCGGTGAACTACGACTACAACGGGTCTCCGGGAGTCGCTTTCTACGATTCGCAAGGAGAGCAACTTCGAGACTTTCGCAGCGAAGTGCCCGGCGCTTTCACGGTCACCGGAGTCAAAGACGGATGGGCGGATCTTCACTGGACGAGTCTGATTGAAAAAGGGGTTCAGAAAAGACTCAACCTGGAAACCGGCGAGGTTGAGACGGTGAAGATTTCGGAAGTTCCCGGCTTCAACTCCGACGACTACACGGTCGAGAGAAAATGGTATAAGAGTGAGGACGGGACTTCCGTCCCCATGACCATCGCCCACAAGAAAGGCCTGGAACTCAACGGCCAAAACCCCACCCACATCTACGTCTACGGCGGATTCAACAACTCGGTCTACACCGGATATCAGGATACTATCGTGCCCTTCCTGGAGGAGGGCGGTGTGTACGCTATCGCCCACGTCAGAGGCGGAAACGAGCTGGGCCGGGAGTGGCACGAGCAAGCCAAGGGAGTCAATCGTCATAAGGTGTACGAAGATGTGGCCGGGGCTGCTAAGTTTCTAAGCGAGGCCGGCTACTCCAGCCCGGACACCCTGTCGGTGGGAGGAGGGAGCAACGGCGGTTTGGTGACCGGCGTAGCCGTGACTCGAAACCCGGAGCTTTTTGACGCCGCCGTGGGCGACGTCGGACTCTACGATATGTTTCGATACGAGAGCATCGGTGGCCAATTGGAAAGAAGAGTACGGCTCCATCAGCAACTCCGAAGAAGGGCGAAGCTTGATGTCGTGGTCGCCGTACCACAATGTGGACGAGGGTAAGGAGTACCCCGCTGTTCTCATCACCACCGGTAAGAACGACGATCGAGTGAACCCGGCTCACTCCTACAAGTTCGCGGCTCGCTTGCAAGACGCGGAAACAGCCGATCACCCGGTGTACTTGAGAGTGGATGAGCATCTGGGGCACGGGCCCGGGGCCACTCCCGAGGAGAAAGCTGATCGGTATGCCGATCAGTGGGCCTTTCTGCTGAGTGAACTCACCGACGGGGATTAACGGGAGTAGGCTCCCAAGGAGGGGAGAGAAAACCGACCCGCCTCGCCGGTTCCGACACCCTTTCGATGCCGTGGCGCCCTTTAACGAACCCTTTGACGGATCTTTAACGTCTCGGACATATCGTAAGAGGTATGAAAATCCAGACAACACTCAATCACTCCAATCGCGTCCCTTCCAGACCCGAGTCTTCGGCCCGGCCCACGACTCAGAAGCCATCTGCGCAGCTGCCCTCAGAATCGGTCAGCATAGGCGGAGAGAAGCGCATAAACTGGACGGATATCAAAGAGCTTGGACGTTTGGCTGCCGGGGGAGCAATAATAGGCGGGACTCCCGTACTGGGTGCGAGCCTCGGGGTGTTTGAACTGGCTGCAACGTCTACATTCGCCGGTGATTTTTCCTTGCGAGGAGCCACCACTCTGGCCTTGAACGCGGCCGGCACAGTCAGCCTATTCGCCGGATATCTTCCAGGCGCGGCATTGGGACTTGGTGGTTCCGCGCTGATGGGAGCTGGAAGCTTCGTGGCCGACAATCTCTACGGAAAAACGCTGACAACGACGGAGCCCAAGTAGGCGCTTTTCTGACTGACAAAGACCAATAAGTCTTTCGAGGAGCAACTGAACCAAGACCCGAATGAGGTCCTGTCTTGATAAAACGAGCCGTCCGAAAACGAGCCGGAAAACTCCGAGCCAAAACGATGAAATCTTTGGCCAAGTCCAAGGGTGGCGACCTGCAATCGGTATCCAACCAGGAAAGCCAAACCCAGTACTCGGAGGTGCTCGCGCTCTTCGAAAACCCAACCCACGAAAACGTCGGCGAATTGGTATCCGAGATGGCCCGCAGACTGATGCAAGGCACTCGTCAAACCGCCGAGGAGGTCGCCCCCAGGTTTATCAGCGAGACCGACCTTGGCAAGATCGAATGCTCGGCCGGATGTTCCTGGTGCTGTCGGCAACCGCTGCAAGTGAGCATACTGGGAGCGATTTCGGTGGCGGCCTACATCCTCGACAACGGGTTGAAGGATCACTACTCGCCACTCCTGGAAACCTACGTTCAGACTATCGCGCCATACGAATATGATCATTTGCGACTCAAGGAGTGTTTTGAGCCGTGTCCGTTTCTGGGCGCCGGGGAACGTTGCGGGGTCTACGAGGCCCGACCCGTCGTCTGCCGAGCTTTCCATTCCACCGACAAGAGGTGCTGCGAAAAGGTCATTGTGGAACGCTCGAAAGACCGGAATATCCCTATGTTCAGCCGCTACTTCGGATTTATCGGGATGCGGCTGTCGGGTGCACGACAAGCTTTGAAGGACATGGGCTTCGACGACCGTCCGGTGGTCTTGGGCGCGGCCGTGAAGCTGCTTTTGGATGATTTTGAAGGTGTGACCGAAAAGTGGTTGGACGGCGAAGACGTATTTGAGGAAGTGGCGGTGCTATCGTGATCTTGTTATCGGAAGAGCTCCAGGAGCTTCGCGGGCGAGTGGCGAGCTATATGGAAGAGCAAGTGTTGCCGGCCGAGGAAGCGATTTTCCAGGAAGACCTCGAGGGGAGCCGGGCGACCCTTCATGCCCTCAACGCGAAGGCCAAAGAAGCCGGTCTTTGGACCCCCCACTTACCGAAAGAGTTCGGCGGGCTGGGGCTTGGCATTTTGGGCATGGCGGCTCTCTTTCGCGAGATGGGTCGCTCCATGGTGGGGCCCAAGGTGTTCCACTGCGACGCCCCCGACCAGGGCAATATGGACCTGCTTCTGGCCGTCGGCAACGAGGCCCAGAAAGAGCGATATCTACGCCCCCTGGTGGAGGCACGCATCACCAGCGCTTTCTGCATGACCGAGCCCGCCCCGGGGGCCGGAGCGGACCCCTCTAATCTTCGAACCACGGCCACCAAAGCCGGAGACGGGTGGGTCTTGGAAGGTCACAAGTGGTACTCCACCGGAGGCGACAAGGCGAGCTTTCTGGTGGTGATGGCGCGCACCAGCGACGATCCTCGCCAAGGAGCCACCATGTTTTTGGTCGACCGCCAGGCCGAGGGCGTGGAGTTGGTGCGCAACATCTCGGTTATGGGTGACGAGTTTTTGGACCATCACGAGTCGGAGTTTCGCTTCCACAAGGTACGGCTCGGACCTGATGCCATTTTGGGCGGGGAAGGTATGGGTTTTCGATTGGCCCAGAAGCGCCTGGTCCCGGCGCGACTGACCCACTGCATGCGGTGGCTGGGATTGGCGGACCGGGCCCTTTCCATGTGCCGAGAATACCTGACTCAACGCCGCAGTTTCGGAGCAACCTTGGCCCAACACCAAGCCGTCCAAGCCAAGATTGCCGACAACGCCACCGCCATTCACTCCGGAAATTTGATGACGCTTCACTGCGCTTCGTTGCTATCCGAGGGCCGTGAAGACAGCGAGGTGCGAGCCTACTCTTCCATGGCCAAACGAGAAGTCGCTCGCACCCTCTGCCGGGTCCTGGACGATGCCATTCAACTCCACGGCGGATTGGGTTATTCTAACGACCTGCCGTTTGCCCGCTGGTATCGCTGGGCCAGGGCTGCTCGCATCGCCGACGGCCCGGACGAGGTGCATCAGATGGTGATTGCTCGCGAGTTCTTCAGAGACCGGCTGGAGTTGCTGGTGTGAGTGTTCGCCAGGAGACGCGAGACGGCGTCTGGGTCGTCACCATCGATCGACCCGACTCTCGCAACGCCGTCGACCGGGCCACCGCGGACGCGCTGAGCGCGACCTTTCGTGAGTTTGAAAAGAGCGACAGCGCGGTGGCGGTGCTCAACGGTGCGGGTGGCCACTTCTGTGCCGGAGCGGACCTGAAAGCGGTCGCTCGGGGGCAGACCAACCGGCTGGAGGCGGAGGGAGACGGCCCCATGGGACCGACCCGGATGCTGCTTTCCAAACCGGTGGTCGCCGCGGTGGAAGGCTATGCCGTGGCGGGCGGACTCGAACTGGCCCTCTGGTGCGATCTGAGAGTGGTCTCTCGGGAAGCCGTCTTCGGAGTTTTTTGTCGCCGATTCGGGGTCCCGTTGATCGATGGCGGCACCGTTCGTCTTCCCCGCTTGATCGGTCATTCGAGAGCGCTCGACATGATTCTGACAGGGCGAGCCGTGGACGCCACGGAAGCCCACTCCTTCGGCCTGGTCAACCGACTCTGTGAGCCTGGCAAGGCTCTCGAGACCGCTCTCGAAGTGGCCCAAACGATATCGGCCTTCCCTCAAGATTGCCTTCGAGCCGACCGGCAAAGCAGCTATCGACAATGGTCCCAGTCTCTTGTCGAAGCGCTTTCCGAGGAGTTTGAGAGGGGGCTTCCGGCCCTGCGAAGTGAGGGTCTGCGGGGAGCCGAACGTTTTCAGGACGGCCAGGGTCGTGGTGGAGCAGGAATTTCTTCAACATCAAGTTAAAACTTGCTAAGTAAAGGTCTCAAGTTATGCTCGAAAACGTCTTCAGTGCTTTTCACAAGATTTTACCCGGCTCCAATCCTCCGGTTGAGGAGCGGCGAGAGATCGTGCGAGTGGAGTGCAAGGTGCCTGCCATCGTTCTTCCGGAAAAAGGCGGCGAACTGAAGGCGATTGTGATCGACATGGGACTGAAGGGTCTGAGACTGGAGACCGACACCAAGCTGCCCAAGAAAAAGTCTGTTCGCATTATCCGAGATCG
>Ga0208701_100032_pt1 | contig 68539 bp, 61 predicted proteins | sample DeeseametaMP1482_FD_184188 | JGI IMG/M metagenome (GOLD analysis project Ga0208701, IMG submission 184188) | Marine microbial communities from the Deep Pacific Ocean - MP1482 (SPAdes) | ecosystem: Environmental > Aquatic > Marine > Oceanic | place: South of Fiji, South Pacific Ocean | collected... | reverse complement strand
CGCCGCCGAAGCCGGCACCTTCCACTCTGATGAACGCCACCTTGTTGTCTTTCTGCCACGGCACGTAGTCGGAGGGACCGACGTGAATCTGATCGCTGGGCAGAGGAGTGTCCAGTTGAGACTGGACGGCCTGTGTTTTAGAGATCTTCTTCGAGTCCAGTCTGTCGCGAGCCAGCATGTTCAGAAAGTCGGTATTGCCGCCGGTGTTGAGCTGATAGGTCCGGTCGATGATGACGCCCCGGTCGGAGAACAAGCGGGCCAGAGCGCGGTGCAGGATGGTCGCTCCCAACTGGCTCTTCACATCGTCGCCCACAATCGGTACTCCGGCTTGTTTGAACTTTTCAGCCCACTCCGGGGTTGAGGCGATGAAGACCGGCACGCAGTTGACCATGGCGACACCGGCGTCGAGACAGGCCTGTGCATAGTGGCGGACAGCCGCTTCAGCCCCCACGGGGAGATAGCAGACCAACACTTCAGCTTTAGAAGCTCTCAATTCCTCAGCCACGTCGACGGGACTCTGGTCGGCCAGGACGATGCGTTGGTCCTCGGGGTAGTCCCTCAGATGGTCGGCGCAGCCGTCCAACACCGGACCCATCTTGACCACGGGACTATCGCCGTTGAGGTTGGGGTGAAAAACCTGGGCACAGTTGGGCTTGCTAAAGACCGCCTTGTTGACAGGGGTTCCCACTTTTCTACTGTCTACGTCGAACGCGGTGACAACTTCGATATCACCGGGCGCCCAGGAGCCGATCTCAGGGTGCATCACGCCCTCGGGGACCGTGCGGCCCTCTCTGTAAAAATGAATTCCCTGTAAAAGGGAACTGGCGCAGTTGCCGACGCCGGCTATCGCTATGCGGATCTTCACACCAACTACCAAACCTTCTCTTGGGATGTCTCCTCGGGGTCCACCAGATTAGCTTTCAGCCCCGCATCACCTTTAAACTTCCTTATCGTTTCGCCCTTCCGGCCTCTATACGCTGCCCCGAATCGGCATTTTTTAACCCTCTTCCGCCTGACCGCCGGTGAGTGCTCGGTACCAACATGGCCCGAATTCGAGAAAAATCCAACCGATGAAGGCCCCGGCGAGAGCGTCCACCGCGTAGTGAAAACGGCCGTAGACCGTGGCCATCGCCATCCCGCAACCCAGCGGCAAGACGAGGCGATACGTTTTTTGGTCCCAGTGCCAGGCTCCCAGAATGGTAGTGCAGGCGACTGTCACGTGGCCGGAGGGGAAGGCGGCCGCACCCGATGCACCCTGGCCGCAGAGAAAGTGACAGAGGGTCCAGAACGGGCCGTGCAAGCTCTCGTCTAGAGGCGGCATGAGGGGCCTGGGGCCCTGGACCGGAAACCACATCTGTATCATGTAAATGGTGAAAGTGGCGGCCGTACAGCACCATACGTAGGTTGGCAGCTTCGGGTGTCGCTGATGAAAGAGTCGGAGTGCCAGAAAGAACAGCATCGGGTAGAAAGTCAGGTAGCAAAAGTGGAGGACCTCGGAAAAGGGAAGCCAGGGAACAGCCTGGCTAAACCACTCCGCGGGCATCGGGTCTCCAAAGAGCTTTTTCTCCCAGGAGATCACGGTGGCGTCGTAGGTTGCTCCCTGCGCCAGTCCGCTCAAGATATCGAGCTCAAGGTAGAGAATCGGCACCAACACCACCGCGTAGAGTTGGTGGAGGGCGGTGGCGCTCCACCTCCGGATGGCGAGGACGGTAGAAATCGCAGCGAGATGGACCAGGGGGAGATAGCCCGAACCCGGTATTTTAAGGCAGAGCCCCGCCGTGAGGGCCAGATACCCGATAACCAGACCGTCGGTGGCCCACGGCCGCCGCTCCCTAGAAGAAGGACTACTCTCCGGTCCCATTTTCGGTAGCACGCTCGATCAGGATCTTGGAATGCTGCATCCTTTGCACGCAGCCGACCGCGGCCACGGCAATCAAAGTCAGGAGAGTCACCACACTCCAGAATCGCTGGCCGTAGGCCGGCAAAAGAATCGCTATCAACAGAAGCAGGACGCGGTCGGCTCGATCTCCCACTCCCGGCCAGTCGCTGTTGTCGCTGGCGATGACCAGCCCTACTCGGGCCTTAATGTAGCTTACCAGCATCGAGAGTCCGAGGGCGCTGGTCGCGAGAATCGGATAGTGGAAGCTCAGGCCGACGAGGAGCGCGGCCTCCACGTATCGATCCACCACCGCCTCCAGGTGATTTCCGTAGTCGCTCTCTTGACCCGAAGCGCGGGCCACGGCGCCGTCTAAGAAGTCCAGAAGCACGGAAGGCAAGGCCAGCCAGAAGGCGGCAAAAAAGTAGCCCTGGACGGTCGCGAAGGCAGCCAGGGTGGAAAGAGGGATGGCCGCCAGGGTGATGGCGTTGGGGCTGATCCCCGCGGCGACGAACGGCTTGGCGACAAGAGTACCTACGGGTCGCACTATTTGGCGCAGGGAACTAAGCACGCCCTAACCGTTCAAGATTTTTTGAAGAGCATGAACGGCCCGCTCCAGCTGTTCCTCAGTGTGCAGGTTGCTGAGGAAGAAACGGAGGCGAGACTGGCTTTTGGGGACCGCCGGATAGACAATCCCAGAGCCCTCTACACCGGCCAGGTGCAGCTGCTCGTTGACCCTCATCGTTTCGTGAGGGTCGTCCAGAAAAACCGGGAAAATGGCGATCCCGGCGCAGCTCCCCATATCCAGGTCGGCGGCCTTGAGGAGGTCTTGAAAGTGCTTTGAGACATCCCGAAGCCGCTGGACACGCTGGGGTTCGCGTCTGAGAATTCTCAGCGCTGTGAGAGCCGAGGCCGCGTTGGGCGGGGTCAGTCCCACACTGTAAACGAAGCCGGGAAGGCTGTGTTTTAGGAAATTGATGAACTGGCTGCTTCCGGCCAGATATCCGCCGCAACTGGCCATGGACTTGGAGAGCGTACCCATCCAGATCACGTCGCCTTCGTTGCGCGGAACCGATTGAAGCTCGGCCAAACCTCGACCGGTCTCCCCGAGCACCCCCAGAGAGTGAGCTTCGTCGACCATGAGAATAAACTGGTGCTTTTTCTGAAGTCGAAGAAGGCCGGGGAGGTCGGGATAGTCCCCGTCCATACTGTAGAGCCCTTCGACTAGCACCAGGGTACGCCGATACTTATGGCGTTCCCGCTCCAGCAACTCATCCAGCGCGTTCAGGTCGTTGTGGGGGAATTGGACTCGCTTGGCTCGGCTGGCCAGGGCTCCTCGAATGGCGCTGTCGTGCGCACAAGCGTCGTGGATGACCAAATCGGCCGGACCCATCAGAAAACTGATGAGAGTGACGTTGGTGGCGTGTCCGGAAACCAGGGCCATAGCGTCTTCCGTGCCCAAAAAGGAGGAGATTTCTTGCTCCAGCTGCCTGTGGAGCGAAACCTCGCCGCCCACCAGGCGCGATGCGGAAACGGAAGTGCCGTACTGCTGGATCGCCTCGATTGCAGCCTGATTCACCTCAGGGTGCCCGTTTAGCCCCAAATAGTTGTAGTTGTTGAGATTGATGCGGTTGGTCCCGTTTTCGCGTAGGCGGAAATAAGGCTGCTGAATTCCAGCGCTCTGCGCCTGATCAAGCCTTTCCTGAAAACGACGGACTTCCGGTAGACTCTCCAGATTGTACTTCTCCGGAGAGATATCGACCCGCGCTTCGCGTGGGGCATCCACTTTTCCCATGGCCTACGCTTCGGAGTAGCGGGCAGGGTTCCTCGCTGAGCGGCACTTAGTTCAAAAGGACGCGCCATTTTCAGACAGAACGGGTCCGCTCCGTATGGAAAATGGTTCCAAAGATGAGAAAGGTTTGGTCAGATTTCGCCAAACCGAGAGGGTTTACCAGGTGGGCGACCGCCAGGTGCACGCTCTGCACCCACTCGATCTCACCATCGAGAAGGACGAGTTCGTCATGATCCTGGGTCCCTCGGGGTCCGGCAAGACGACGTTGCTCAATTTGCTGGCCGGTATGGATAGCCCCACGGCCGGGACGCTGGAGGTAGGTGAGCTTGAGGTTTCCAGCCTTTCTCGCCGCGAATTGGTGAACTATCGGCGCCAGAAGGTGGGAGTGGTCTTTCAGTTTTTCAATCTCATCCCCAATCTGACCGCCCTGGAGAACATCCAGTTTGTCTCGGAGCTGACAGGCACCGGAGGAGACGCGGTCAAGGCCCTCAATTCGGTGGGCCTCGACGGTCGCCGGCATCACTTCCCTCATGAGCTTTCCGGAGGGGAGCAGCAACGAGTAGCCATCGCCCGAGCCTTGGTGAAGGAGCCGCCGATCCTCCTGGGAGACGAGCCGACCGGAAACCTGGACATGGCGACCGGCCAGAGAATCCTGGGCCTCTTTCAGGAGATCTATAAGCAGGGTCGATGCGTAATTTTGGTCACCCACAACCGTGCTATCACGGCCGCGGCCACTCGCGTCATCACTCTGGGAGACGGGCGAATACGCTCCGACGAGCGGAACCACAATCCGGTGCCGGCCAGGGAGATAGATTGGTGAAATCTTACTATCAGGGAAAGCTCGCTCTAGTCGTGGGAGGCACCGAGGGCATTGGTCTCGCGGTGGCTCGCCGGCTTGGGGAGCTAGGCTGTCGAGTTTGGGTGGCCGCTCGGGACGAAGCCAGGTTGGGAGAGGTGTGCGAGTCTTTGAGCGCAGAGCCTCTTGCCTTGGATGTCACCGACCGAGAGAAGACGAGAGCGCGTCTAAGCCAGACTATGGACTCGGTGGGCGTCTTCGACCTCGTCGTCAATTGTGCCGGACTTGCTTTGCCAGGCTACCTGGACCAACAAGACCCTGAAGATGCCAGGCTGATGATGGAGGTTAACTTTTTTGGGACTCATAACGTCTGCAAGGCGGTTTTGAACCCTATGCTCAAGAGAGGGAGCGGCACTATCGTGAATACGGCCTCGTTGGGTGGGCTGATCGGTCTGTTTGGATACACGGGCTATTGCGCTAGTAAGTACGCCGTCGTGGGGTTTTCCGAGGCCTTGCGTCGAGAAGTGAAGCCGTTCGGTCTCAAGGTGTGTCTGTTGTGCCCTGCCAACACCAATACTCCGGGTCTGGCTCGGGAGAACCTGACAAAGCCGCCGGAAGTTTTGGCTCAAGAGGAGAACGTGCGCACCGTTTCGCCGGAGCACGTGGCCGACAAGCTTGTCAAAGCGGTGGCTCGAGGGAAATCACTCGTCATCCCGACCCTCGATGGCTGGGGTGCTTACTATCTCGCTCGGTTTACGCCTTTCCTGGCGGACTGGATACTGAGAAGGCCGAAATCAGATCACTCCTTAGAAGAGGTCGTCTCCTCGGGGAAAAACGGCGCTTCGTAAGGCACACCCTCACCCATAGCCTGCTCCAGTTGGGCCAGGGCCAACATATAGTCGAAGAACGACTGGGTGTAGGCTCCCTGGGCCCGTACCAACTCTCGCTGCTGGTCGTTGACGACCTGAAAGTTGGCCAGTCCGGCCCGATATTGACCTTGGGCGATTCGCAACGACTCTCTGGCTGCGTTGAGTTGGACGGTGGTCGACTGTTGGGCCATTCTGGCCAACTCGACGGCTCGGTACGCTTGGCGGACTTCTCTTTCGATATTTTGTCTTTTCAGCTCGATTCCGGCCAACTTGCTGGCGTACTGAGCCTCGGCGATCTTCGTCTGGTGCTCCACCACGTTGCCTTGGAGAATTGGCCACTGGAGCACCAATCCGACGCGGTAGCCGCCGGAGGCGAGGGCGTTGCCGTCGAATCCAACCGGATTCAAGGTGCCCGCCAAACCGACCCGGGGCCGGTTTCCCCGGCTGACCGCTTTCAGCTCTTTGGAAGCCGATTCCGCATCGGCCTCCGCGGCGGCCAGGTCGGCCCTCTGCTCAAAAGCGCGGTCGAGAGCGGTCTCGCGAGTCAGATCAAACTGCTCGGGCGGAGTGAGCTTCTCCACCTCGAGGGGAGTGGACTGGGGCAGCCCGAGCAGAAGTAGCAAAGCCTCCTTGGCCGATTGGCGGTCAAAGACGGTCCGCTCCACTTCAAGCTCGGCTTCCGCCAGCGGCACCTCGGCGAACACGACGTCCCCTCTCGGCACCTGACCCACGGCAAAGCGTTTCTCAGCGGTTTCGTAGTTGGTCTTGGCCAGATCCCGTGAGACCAGAGCGTTTTCCACCCTCTCTTCGGATCGAAGTACATCGATGTAGGCGGCCTCGATCTGCAGGTGAAAGCGACGCCAACTGTCCACCGCGTTGAGGTGAGTCTTGTCGGAACTCAGACGGGCCGCGGCGATCTGATTGCGCACCTGACCGCCGTCGAAAAGAAGTTTGTTGACGTTGATGCCACCCTCGAGCAAAGTGTAAGCGAAGTTGGGATTGGTCTGGAAATCGCCTTCGATTCCGGACAGGGTCGCCTCGACAGTGGGGGTCTGGGCCGGCTGCACCCGGGCCAAACCGGCGGTGACGTTGACTCCCCAGCGGGCCGGAGCGGAGGCCACCTGAATCTGCTCGTCGGCAATCTCCAAGCCGGCCACGAGCTGTTTGATCTGCGGATTTTGCGCGAGCGCGATGGAAACGGCCTGCTCCAGGTCCAGCCGCAGCACCTGTTCTTCGGCCTGTGAAATTTGGCAGACCAGGAGCATACAGAGCAGCAGCTGTAGCATCGAGAGCTTCACCTGTCGAAATTTTGGAAACACTATTGGCTCCCTCCAGTCTAAAGGCACAATGAGAGGAACAAAGGAACCCCGCGCAAACAAGAGCGATGTGCTTCGCCGCGTATGTTCTATAGGTTTGCTGATATCGGTTTTGCTGCTTTCCGGCTGTGGCCAGGACCGACCCAAAGTGAGGGTCGCCGCTCCTGTCCGAGCGGATATCAAGGTGGATTTCCTGGCCACGGGTGTCACCGAATCCAAAGAGGTCCAGGTTTCTAACGAGTACTACGGTTACCTGCGTGAGATTCTGGTAGAAAAAGACGATTTGGTGGAAGCGGGCCAAACGCTAGGGGTCATCGAGGACACTCAAGGCGCCGAACAGCTGGAACAGTTGATCAACGAACTGGCCGTTCTGCGCAGCAATCGGGATGAGTACGCAGCTCGATTGGACCTCAAGCGAGCTCAGATGGAAGGCGAACGACGACGCAGTGCGGCCGAGCGTCGCCGAGCCGAAGCCGTTTACGAAGAAACCGTGGCAGGCGTCAGCGAGCAGAAGCTCCAGGCGGCCGAAGCGTCGGTGGACGAAGCCCAGGCTCAACTTCGCCAGAGCCGTCGCGAGCGGGAGCGGCTGGAACAACTTTTCGAGGAGGACATCGCTTCTCAGGCCCAGGTCGAGAGGGCCCAGATGGAAGAAGAGATCGCCCTGGCTCGACGGACCCGTGCCATGAAAGAGCTGGAGCAGCTGAAAAACGGGGTGACGAGCGAGGTGAAGGAACGCGCTCGGGCCACTTACTCCGTGGTAGAAGCCGGAATGCCCAACTCCTCCGAGGCGGAGCTGGAGCTTTCCCTGATGGAACAACAACTGGAGACCAAGACTCTCGAACTGATTCAGAAGCAGTCCGAGGTCGACGCCCAGCGCAAGAAGCTCTCCCGAAACAAGTTTACCGCTCCAATCGACGGCCGAGTCTTGCAAATTCTGGTTCAACCCGGCGAGTTTGTGCGGGGAGCGACACTCATGACATTGGTGAGCGACCAGGATGTGTGGGTGGAAGCCGACGTGGCCGAGCAAGATTCGAGCTATGTGACGGTCGGCCAGGAGGTGTCCGTGCACTTGCCTTCGCTCGAAGGGCAGCGTTTCGCCGGCACTGTGGAAAGCATCGGGGCCGCTTTGAGGACTCCGACCGGAGTGATCGGGAACGCTCGATTCTTGGAGATCAGAGTTGCTCTCAAAGAGAAGGTTGAGGGTTTGAAGCCGGGGCTGGAGGCGGACGTGGAGGGGAGCCGCCTGCTGGCTGAAGATGTGCTCACTGTGCCCCACCAGGCCGTTATTCGCAGCGGCGAGGAGAGTTTCGTGGTGGTCGTGGAAGGCGGTAACGCTCGCCGAGTGCCGGTGACGGTGGGGGTCTCCGACTCGGAGAAGGTCGAGATCAAAGGCGGTCTGGAAGCCTCTCAACAGGTGGTGCTCGACAACCCCAGCCGAATTGTCGAGGAGACCGAAGTCGAAGTCCGCTAGCTATTTGAGACTGCAGGCGTTCAGATAGTTCCCCACAAGTTCTCGATTCCACCAGCGCCCTGTCTCTCGCTTTTCTTGCCAACCGGTGTACCGGTATCGGTAGTAGCGCGCTCTTATATAGGCTGGAGGCTCGTCCGGAAACGGGTTCTCTCGAATCAGGGAAAGTGTTTGGACGTCCCCCTCCAGCAGCTTGACGACGAAGTTGCTGAACCAGGCCTGCTGTCGAAAAACTCTGACTTCGCCGCCGATGACCCGGGCGGTGAACGGCAGGAACCACATCTGCCAGTCCAGTCGCAGATGGTAAGGGGCGATCTGAGGGGGCATCCGGGACGGGTCGCCGGGCTTGGCTTTGAAGCCGTATTCCTTCCAGCCCTCGGCACCGAACGGGTCGAGGGTGCCCTCCAGGACCACTTCGTAACGCTCTCTCGTCATTGAACCGAATGCGCCGTAGGAGTTGACCAGTTTCAGAGGGTTGTAGCTCGCGTTCATTTTTTGGTTCTTGCTAAAGAAGTTTTTTGTCGGTTCGATGCTGAGCCAGAGTGTGACGGCGAGCAGAGCCCACAGAACGGCTTCAAAGGCAAATGGACGAGGGGCGGAATTGGTACTCCAACCCAGCGTGGAATCCCCGAGTCCGCTGAAGCCGAGGACGACGGTCAGCCAGTTTAACCAGGAGTAGTTGCCGGCCACGATCAGCCAGACTTGCTGAGAGATGATGAGAACAGCGCAAATCGAGGCGACCGGTTGCGGAGCAAAGAGTCCAAAAGGCAGGACCAGTTGCACCACGTGGCTCCCGGCTACCGAAGCCTTGTGAAACCACCCCGGGAGACGGTGGAAATACCAGCTCGTTGGGTTCGGGAGTGGTTGGGTCTCATAGTGGTAGTTGAGGCAGGTGAGGTCTCGCCAGCATTGGTCGTGCCGCAGTTTGATCAACCCGGCGCCCAACTCGGTGCGAAACAGCATCCAGCGCAGGATGAAGATGGGGATAAAGGAGGCAGCGACGGTCCGAGGGCCCAGAAAGGAGACGAAAAATCCGGCTTCCAGGAGCATCGACTCCCAGCCGAAGCCGTAGAAAGATTGGCCCACGTTGACCAGGGAGAGATAGATGACCCACATGCTCAGCCAGACCGTGATAGACAGCCAAATAGGACCGGATTCGCTCCAGCCGGAGAGAGCTGCGACGGAGAGAGATAACCCCAGCCAACAGACGGCGCTGAGAAAGCGGTCCGAGTAGTGGTAGTGGAAGATGCTGGGGGCTCTCTTGAACGAGATCCTTTTCAGATACTGGGGAACCGGTAGGAGGCCGTTTTCTCCCAGCAGCGGTCGAAACTGGTGGAGAGCTGAGAGGAAAGCCACAAAATACATGAGAGCCGTCCCTCGTTGGAGGGCGAGACGGGCAAACTCGAAGCTATCCTGATAAAGATTCATCGATTAATAATTTTTTAAGGCCTCCCCGGTAATCTTAACTTATGAACAACAAGAACGCAGCAAACCCCGGCACCATCACCACCTTGAACATCCGTCTGACTCAGATCGTGAGTTCTGTCAAGATCGAGAAGAGCACGTGCTCTGAGATGCTGCCCCAGGGCGCTTTGCAGCAGATTCGCTAAGAATTTGTACCCATAAGGCCGACAAGCCGACCGAACTCTTCGGCGTGAGGATGAACTCACACCGAAGAGTTTGTTTGTTTTAGATGAGGTTCAGCTGGTCCAGGATGACCAGAATCGCGGGTTGGGCCTGGATGATGGACGAATGATCGAACGGCACCGTTTGCACAGTTGTGGGTCCGATGACGGTGGCGTTGGCGCTCTGCACGTTCACCAATCCATCGTCGGCGAAGACACCTAGAATACGGTTGAAAGTTTCCAGATCTTCTCCCCTTTGGTCGCCCGCGAGCGTGCGATAGAGAAATTGAGGATGAGAAGTCGCGGCGTCGGTGGTGTTGATGGAGGCCAGCAGAGACGAACCGGGTGCCAGTTCGGCAAAGCTCGGCTCTTCGCCGGTGACGTCCACCGGGGTGCCGTCGGCGTTGAAGAACGAGAGTTCTCCGTTGAGAATGATCTGAGTGAGGGCTTCTTCCACGATGTCGGAAGGCCCCTCAGCCAGCTCCGCGGCGACTTCGCTGCCGAGGTGAGGTCCGGCCACGAAGCTAATAAGGTTGTCCTGGTCGGCCATTTGAAAGTCTAGGCCGCTCTCCGTCTGCGTTCGGACCACCAGGGCTCCCATGCTGTGGGCCATGATGCGGAAGGTCCGGTCGGTTTCATCGGTGGTGAGATAGCCTAGCGCCTGTCCGAAAAAGGTGCCGTTTGTGGCGATGGGATCGAGAGTATCGTATTCGAAGCCGAACACGCTGGTCGCTCCGTTGGCGATAAGGTTGTCAGCCATGTCGCTGAAGCGCCCTTGGACGATGGTGGAGCCAAGTCCGTGAACGATGACAACCGGAGTGTCTCCTAGCACAGGCTGGCCTCCGGTAGGTTGGCCCCGATCAAAGACCGTCGTCCAAGTGCCGTCTTGGTATTGGTAGAGTCGGTAAAAACCCCAGCTCTGGTGCGGCACGCGGGAATCGGTGTCGGTGCCGAGTTGGCTGATGGGGTCCTCCACGGTGGAGCTTCCGCATCCGCATAGCAAGAGCGCGAGAGTCAGAAGAAATAGAAAAGTGTGTCGTTTATTCATTGTGCAACCTTTCGGGTTTTCATGCACAACTGTCCCTGCAACGGGTCCTTATATCACGGCGGTTGCTTGCGGCGCAACGGATGCATCCGATGGGACGGGGGGGGGTGGTGCTTTCTGGCCGTTAGTATGTACTCTTAGTCCGAGCGTTCCCCGGTTGGAATGCTTCCTAATTTAACGATGAAGCAAGAACTATTCCGGCAGACGCTTGGGAAGATGCTCGGCGTAGACCCATTTGTTGAAGAATGCCTTGAGATCTTTGCCGGTCGTCTCTTCGCAAGTGGCCACGAAGTCGGTGATCTCCGCCGAATCTCCGGCGTAGTCGGTAAGGAAGGTCTTCAGAACCTTTTTGAAATCTCCGTCGCCCAACTCTTTCCGCAGAGCGTGGACACCGCCGGCCATCAGGTTGTAGGCGTCTCCGGAGTACATCTTTTGGGTTTCCGGGTCTCCCGGGATATAGCCGGAAACGCGGTTTCGGGCTCGCTCGTAGCGAGTGCTCATATGTTGGTCCAGGTCCACGCCGAAATCGTGAGCGGCATAAGCTGCTCCGAAATAGGTGGCGAAGGCTTCCTTCATCCAGATATCTCTCCAGCGACCGATGCTGACCGAGTCTCCGAACCACTGGTGGGCGGTCTCGTGAGCGACCACTTCGGTGGGGAAGTGGATGACCGGGCCTTCCAGATCGACGCGCTGGGATTCCATGGTGCGCTGGGTGTAGACGTTTCGAGTTTGGGCCTCGAAGGCGCCTCCGAAAAGTTTTTTAAAGTTATGGTTACCCAGGACTTCGAATGGATAGTCGCCTAGAAACGACTCAAGAAAATCGAGGATTTGGGGTGTCTTGTTGAGAGTGTCCTTGGCACTCTGATTGGAGTCGATGGGGACGCTGTTTTCAATAGGCACCCCTCGGCTTGAGACTTGAGTCCAGCTTTCGAAATCTTCTGATTTGAACGCGTTGAGGGCGACTACGTAGGGCGCCATCGGGTCTTTGGGACTGAAGTCCAGTTGGCGGGCGTTTCCGCCTTCGATATGCTTCTCCGATTGTTGGAGTCCGCTGGCGTGAGCCTCGTAGCCAAGGGGGACGCCGAGTTCGAAATCGAAAGTGGCTTTGTCGCTGGGGTGGTCGTTGCAGGGGAACCAGCCTCTGGTGGAGCGAGGCTCGGAGATGGTGACCAGCGCTCCTTCCACGAATCGCATTCCGAAGGGTAGGTCGAAGACGAAAGACTCTTTGACTTCGTGGGGAGCGCCCTGGTAAAGCACGTCCACGTCGAACTCTTCGCCGTCTTTGATCGGTTTTTTCGGAGTAACGTTAAGTTCGTTCTTGTCGTGCTTGTAGGTTGCCGCTTCGCCGTTGACTTCCACGGCCAGGTAAGGGAAGGGGAGGAAGTCGAGAGAGAAACTGTCGAGATCCTGAGTGGCTTCGGCTTTCATGCTGGAAAGCCCCAGAATGGTTTCTTTCTCAAAATCGGGAGCGACTCTGACGGTGTAATGCTTGGCATCGTAGCCGCCGTTGCCGATCTCTTTGATGATGTCGTTGTAGCTGTCGCCTGGATTTCGACCCACGGGTTTGGAAAGGTCCAGAGTCTTGGGGAGCTCGGGGGCGTCAAGAAAATCGGAGAGGTCGTCGACCTCGGAGAGCAGAGAGTCCGCGCCTTTGTTGATTCGGAAAATCTCGCGGCCCTGGATACTGCCGTCTTTCCCGCTGTTGGCCGTGGTTCGATCTTCCCAAACGGCTAGTTCCACGCCATCTCCGATGAGTTTGGGGAGCTCTTCAACGCTTGTGTGAACCCATTGTTGGTCCTGGCGCTTCACGATATATCGGTCGGCTGCCCGGCTGGGAAGTTTCAAACCGGTTTCCTCGGTGCGGGGTACCATCCGGTTTTTGAGGGCTCTTTGAATATTCAAGCGTGATCTCTCCTATTTTGCTGCCCTTAACATCTCACACGATCGTTAAAAGAAGCTCAAAAAGAGTCAGGCTTAAAAAATCTCCCGATCGCTCAGGGGAAAACTTGTTTACCCTTTTCGTCGGTGGAAATGAGAAAGCTCTCTTTGGTGTGCTTGTTTCGCTGGTATCGGGCTTTTTTAAGGCCGTTCGGCCAGTAAGTAACGTAGTCGATGATTCGACCGTCACTCTTCAGCAAAACGGCGTCCTTGCCGTTTCCGTGCCAGCGCTCGTAACTGACGGTGCCGCCGGGGGTGCTCTGGTAGATCACACACGGGTTTCCGGCGGGATAAAATTTGGTGTACGCGACTTTGCCGTCTTTCTCCACCACGTACTTTTCCTTGGCATTACCATCCGGCCACTTCGTCTCAAAATTCTTCTTGCCCAACTTCTGATGGGTTATCAGAATGTCGTTGACTTCTTTTTCCGCTTCTTTCACGGATAAGGGTTGGGCCAGGGTGGCGGCGGTGAGGAGCAATATAAAGATGAGTAAACGCATCCCCGACCGTTACTCTCCGCGGAGAACTCTCCTTTACGTGTCCTACGACAGGCTGGAGATTGCTTCGCTAAACGCCGCGGTGGCTTCGCTAAGGCTCTGGACCTCAAGTCCCGTGACCACGGCACCGATGGTGATGCCGGCCGCGCCCGCTTTTTTTAGGGAGCTCACTTGATGAGGTCGGATATCTTTCTGGGTGGGGATCAAGATCGGCATGTCCGAGCTTTGGGCCAGCCGTCTGTAGCGGGCAACGTCTTCCAGATTTAAAGGGGTGCGATAGAGATCTCTCGGGATGATGGAGCTTTCGATCACGTTCACTCCCAGAGCGTGAAGGGATTTGACCAGCCATGGCTCCCAACTGGAGTCGATGGCGACCATTCGGCCCAGGTTGGGGAGATCCATATACTCGGGCGGAGTGAAGCGGCAGAAGAGGTCCCAGAAGTCGATACCGCTGTCACAGATCTCCTCCAGGTCTGACCGACTGGGCTGTTCTGCTTCCCCGGTCACGATGCCCAGTGGCACGTCGCCGATCACACTGAGGATTTCCTGAATGACGGCTTTCTCTTGGCTCCAACTATGGAAATGAGTGTCGGAAGCGTAGTGGTGACAGTTGACGTGCACCTTCAGGCATCGGGCGCCGGCTTTCACCGCCGCCTCGGCCAGCGCCGGATCGTTTTTGGGGAGGCTCACCATCAGAGTGAAGCCCGATTTTAGGGTTTTTAGAAGTTTCATTTTAGCCGAGGGCTCCTAGTTTTTCTTCCACTTCGGCGAGTTTCACGTTCAGGACTCGCGAGACGCCGGGGTCAGTCATCGTCACGCCGTAAAGGAGGTCGGCGAATTCCATGGTTTTGCGGTTGTGGGTGACCACCAGGAATTGCGAGCTGGTGGAGAATTCGAGAAGCCGGGTGGCCACTTTCTCCACGTTTCGTTCGTCCAAAGGGGCATCCAACTCGTCTAGAATGACGATGGGACTTGGTTTGCAGGCCAGAAGCGACATCAGGAACGCGATGGCAGACAGGGCCCGTTCGCCGGAAGACATCAGCATCATGTTTTGCTGCTTCTTGCCGGGAGGGCAGGCTACGATGTCTACCCCCGATTCCAGCGGGTCCTCGGGGTCGCAAAGCTCCAGCTTCGCGGTTCCGCCGCCGAACAGATCGGTGAAGAGGCGGGCGAAGGTCTCGTTGACCTTGGTAAAGGTTTCCTTGAAGAGGTGAGTGGTGGCTTGGTCGAGCTCTCTCATGATCTTGACCAAGCTCGTCTTGCCTTCGATCAGATCGTTGATCTGGGTCTCCAGGCCGACATAGCGTTCGTTCAGACGTTCGAAGTCTTCTCGAGCGCCCAGGTTCACGCCGCCAAAGTTGTCCAGAAAGTGCTTCAGGTGGCCGATTCGTGTCTTCGCGCCGATCATTTCTTCCGGCGAGAGCGGATCGGTCTGCTCGGCGATCCGCAGCAGCTCCTCGCGGTCGGTGTTGCCGTCGCTGAGGCGCTCGATGGCGTCTTCGTACTGAGTGGTCACCTTGGTCCGCTCCAGTTCGATGCGGTGAAGGTCGGAGTTCAGCTTCGACATGGCCGAAGCGGCTCGGGAGAAGTCCGAGTTGAGGCGTTCGGCTTTCTCGTCGATGGCCTGGTGCGACTGGCGCACCTTGCGAAGCTCTTCGGTCTTTATTTCAACCCGTTTGACCAGCTCTTCCGATTCATGCTGGAGTCTGGTCTCCTCGTCGTCGATGGCGATCAAACCCTCTTTGCAGCGAGCCAGATCTTGCTCGGAGCGTGCCCGGTCGCCCCGGAGGTCGTTGAGACGCTCTTCCTCTCGGCCGCGCTCTCGTTCCAGGTCTTCCAGGCGGTCTTCGGCGCGCTCCACTCGCATTTCGGCTTGCAGGCGCTCGCCGCGCATCGCTTCGCGTTTCTGGCTGAGAGCCGACTCTTGCTGGGCAAACCCGGCCAGATCTTCTTCCAGCTGCGCGAGGTCGGAAGCGATCGCTTCCACCTCCAACCGGCGGGATTCTCGGCGTTCGCCGCGGACGCGAGCTCGTTCTTCGATTTTCTGGAGTTCTGTATCCAGGCGGGTCAGCTCGGAGGTCAGTCGATCTAACTGGCGGCTGCGTTCCTGGTCTTGGGCCCTACCCTGGGCCAGGGCGGCGGAGAGCTCTTGAATTCGTTCCTGTCGCTTTCGGAGAGCGGCTTCGGCTTCTTCCAGACCGTTTTGGAGCTTTTCGATGCGCTGGACGACGCGGATGGAAGCTTGCTCCAATGCGGCCAGGTCCTGTCGCGCTTGATTGAGTTTGGAGCGGGCAGCCAGCACGCCGGAACGGTTGTTGTGACGAGCACCACCGGTAAGAGCACCGGACGGGTTTAGATATTCCCCGCCCCGGGTGACCAGGTGAGGTCTGGAGCCGTAACAACGCTCGTACAGGGCAAGCGCCGTGGGCATATCTTCCATGATCACGGTTCGACCCAACAGCTGCTGAAGAATCGGCTCGATGTCGGCGGGATAGCCGAGGAGTTCCAAGGCCCAGCCGACCACTCCGCGACGATCGGGGATATCCGGTCTTCTTCCGGTTTTGCGGCTCAAATCCAAAGGCCAGAAGGTACAACGTCCGGCCCGTTCACGCTTCAGTCGATCAATAAGGTCGGACGCGGTGCGCTTATCGCGAGTGACGATGTTGTTGACGCCGCCGCCGAGAGCCGCCTCAAAAGCGACTTCCAACCCCGCGGGTACCTTGATGAGTTCACCGATCAGGCCGACGATGCCGGGTTCTTTCCAGCTCAGGACGGTGCGGACCGAGGGCGGTAGACTGGTGCGGTCGACTGCCAGAGCCTCAAACTCGGCGATCCGGGCGACCAGCGGGCGGCGGTGGTTCTCGAGTTCGCGGCCGTTGGCCACTTGCTCGAAGAGTTCTTCTTGAAATTTGTCTCGACGAGCCTTCAGTTTGGAGATCTGCTCTTGCAGCTCGGTGTGCTCGCTTTCGATCGACTCCAGATCGAAGAACTCCACGGTTTCATCCTTGGGAGCATCTTTTTGCTCTTGCAGCTCCAGCCGTCGAAATTCCAGCTCTTCTTTACGGTCGAAGTCGGCGGCCTCCTCGGCCTGGTCCCGAGCTCCCTCTTCTTTCAAGAGCTGGCGGCGTTTGAGGTGACTGTCGCGCTTCTGGCGCAGTTCCGCTGCCGGCTCACCTCCGGCGTCTTGAGGGAGGCGGTCCAACTCCTCGGTGATCATCTCCAGGTGTTGGCGAGCTTTGGTCAGCTCGTCCTCCAGCTCGGAACGTCGATTGGAAAGTTGGGAGATCTGTTCTACTTGGGCTTGTACCCGGTCGGCTCCGGTGTCCACCATTTCGGTGGCGTTGGCCAGGGTGTCTTTTAGCTGTTGGCGGCGGGCCTCCAGGCTGTCTCGGGCGGCGGAGGTGGCGCCTGTGCGCTCTCGCAACGCAGACAGTTGGGCTGAGATCTTCTCTCGCTCGCGGTCGGCGGCTTCTTTTTCCGAGGAGATGCTTTCCAGGGCTTGGCGAGCCACCACTTCGGCTTGTTTGGCAGCCTGCATCTTTTCCTGAACTTCGGAAACTTCGCGGTTCAGGTTTTGAGCTTGGGATCGGAGCGAGGTCACTTCGTGGAGAGCCACGCGGCGTTGCAAGTTGGCCAGTTCATCCTTGCTGGCTTTGTAGCGCTCGTAGCGCTGCAGTTGGCGCTTGCTCTCTTGCAGCTGCTCGCCCACTTCTTTGAGGATGTCGTTGAGCCGGATCAGGTTGTCTTCAGTCTGATCAAGCTTTCGCTCGGCTTCTTTCTTTCGAAATCTGTAGCGGTTGACGGAGGCCGTCTCTTCCAGCATCATCCGGCGGTCTTTGGGGTCGTTGGAGAGAACGCGGTCGACCTCTTTGCCGCCCAGCACGAAGAAGCTGCCGGGGCCGACACCGCTGCCCATCAGCATTTCGTGGATGTCTTTCAGACGGCAGGTAGTGCCGTTGAGAGAAAACTTGGACCCGCCTTCTCTAGTCAGGCGGCGGGTAATAGCGACCTCGGAAAGGTCAACGGGCAAGGTGCCGTCGGTGTTGTCGAACACCACGGTCACTTCGCAGTAGGGAGCGGCTTGCTTATCGGGAGTACCGGCGAAAATCAGCTCGTCGAGCTTGGTAGCCCGCAGGGCCTTCACCTGGGATTCACCCAGGCAGAATCGGATAGCGTCGGTAAGATTACTCTTTCCGCTACCGTTCGGCCCTACCACTGCCATGAAACCATGGGGAAACTCAATGGTGGTGCTCTTGGAGAATGTTTTAAATCCGAAAAGTTCGAGCCGTTTCAGATGCACTTGTCGATGACCTAACCTAACCCGATCCGTGAAATCGGATAAAATGCGAAAGTCGAGAGTCCCTGAAGTCCTGTCTCACGCGGTTCTGACGCTTTCATGGAAAATCCTTCAATAAATTAACAGATCATGGGATTTTTTTCAAAAAAAGTTTAAGACTGTTGTAAAATCAGGGTTTTTGGGGTGTTTGCGGCGGCCATGGGCCGCCTCTGACCGGGATCATGCCGCGACTCTAGGACGGGGCGATCAGCCGACCCGCTTCTGACTGGGAGCAGGCCGCGACTCTGAGCCGGAGCGACTGGTGGTTTAGCTTGTGGTGGGTCGGCTGGCCCAGGGCTCCCAACACCCCGGCCACTCCCCAACTCGCAAACTCGACCTTCACCTAGTCACCCCGGGCGCAAGGGTCACTAGGCCGAAGTGGAGTCCAAAAGTTGCGCCAACTCAGCTTGCTCCGGTCTCGCCAGCTGTTCGAGCATCTCGCCGTCCTTCAGCAGCACAAAGTTCGGCCAGAGCTTGACCCGAAACTCTCTCCCCAGGCGTTTCCCCTTGCCGTCGGCGACTTTCAGATGTCGCACGGAGCTATCCCCCAAGTGACTCTCCAGTAGCGGCTGCACCGCCTGACAGTGGGGGCACCATTCGGCTCCGAACTCCAACAGGGTAAAGCCGTCGAGAGACTCCACCTCGGCCCGGCTATGAGATTCTTCTTCCCAGTTCGGTTGATACGGCATACCTTGGGAATTGGGTTTTCACGGGAATAACCCTTCGGGCATCTTGGGCAGTCAGCATCGCGACAAACGGGCTTGGAGCCCCTATCGGAATGCCCCTGACCTTCACTCCGGCGAAGATCAGTCTTTTCACTCGGTGTAGGAAGCGTTGGTGAGCCGGTCTTTCAAAAGGAGCCCCCCGGGGACTGTCAACGATCGGTCCAGTAGAATGGCCTGTTTCGCGAGTGCGCTACAGCGAGAATGAGTATCTCGTCCTCTCTAACTTGATAAATCAATTGATAGGGAAACCTCTTTAGAAGCATCCGCCGCGTACCGTGGTTGTAGGTGGGATAGCGCTCTGGAAACTTAGTGAGCAACTCCAAGCTTCTATCTAACAGAGTAAGAAAGTCTTCGGCTACAGTTGGGTCTTTTTCAAGGTAATAGTCGTATGCATTCTGAACTTCTGCCACCGCGGCGGGGTGGAGAGCGAGATTCACGAAGCTCGATGGGATTTATCCAGGAGACCCTCCCGAACTTTGCTCCAAGGTACTGGCACTTCAACTCCGGCTTCTACTTCGCGCAGGCGGCGAAGTATCTCTTGACTCCACTCGGCCTGTAGCCCATCATCCTCCAGGCTTGCCATCAACTCCGTAATAACTTCTCGGCGCTCGGACACTTCGAGCGCCAAAGCAAGCGTGATAACTTCTCGTGCCTGTTTCGTCATTTGTCACCTCGGGACTCATTGTAGCGCAAGAAGGACAAATTACATAGGTAGTTCCCCATCCATCCGTCAAAAGGAGCCCCCCGGCGACTAAAGAAGCTAACTGTATGGTCCACGCCATCACAGAGCCTCCCGAGCGTAAGTCCTCGCAAAGCTTCGAGTGCTCCAACTGCGGAGCCACTCTGGTCTACGGGGTCGACTCGGCCTCACTAGAGTGCGATTACTGCGAGAGCGTCCACGATATCGCGGAGGTGGAAGCAGCCGAGGGTGTTATCACCGAGCAGGCTCTGAACGACCTCTACTCCTCCAGCAAGAAGCACGTGATCACCGAGAACCGCATTCTGGAGTGCGAGCAGTGCGGCGCATGCACGACCCTCGAGGGTCGAAAGACGACCACAACCTGCCCCTTTTGCGCTTCCGAAATGGTCAAAGAGAGAGAAGCGGAGGAACAACTTGTCCCCACCGGACTCATACCTTTCAAGATAAATTCAGAGAAGTCTCATCGAGTCTATAAGGCTTGGCTCAACTCGCTCTGGCTAAGGCCAAACGATCTCATCAAGAAGTCGAAGTTGGCGGAGATCGAGGGTGTCTACACCCCTTTCTGGACCTTCGATGCTCGCGCCGTCTCTCGTTGGAGAGCGGAAAGTGGCGAGTACTACTTCGAATCGGAAACCTACCGTGACCAGGACGGCAAGCGGAGAACCCGGATGGTCCAAAAGACTCGTTGGAGCCCGGCCAGCGGCAACCGCTCCGGTGCGTACGACGACGTTCTAGTTTGTGGGTCCCGCGGGTTGAGCGCCGATCTGGTCCGCAGGTTGGAGCCGTTTCATACCATCACCGAGTTAGTCCCGTATAACTCCCAGTATTTGGCCGGATGGCAGGCAGAAGAGTACGGTATTGGACCGCAGAGCGCTTGGAGCATCGCCAAGGGCTTGATGGAAGAGCAAGAATACGACGCGTGCGGCCGTGAGGTGCCCGGTGACACGTTCCGAGGTCTGCAGGCCTCCACCAAACTTTCCGAGGCCACTGGGAAATACGTGTTGTTGCCGATCTGGATAGCTGCTTACCGATATAAAGGCAAGAGCTATCGCTTCATGGTCAATGGGGAGACGGGGGAGATATCGGGAGAAGCGCCTTTCTCGATATGGAAACAGGCCATGCTGGGCCTTCTCTGCGTCTTTTTCCTGTTCACCCTTATTACCAGTGGTGGTTTGATGCTGATTCCGTGGGGCTGTCTGGCAGCCATTTGGGGCCTCTACGCGTACGCCAAGGGTTGGTTTAAGAAACCCGAGGATGTCCTCAAAGAACCCGATTGACAAGTTCTTGACACAGAGAGCGTCTATGCTCGAAAGATGCGAGCCTCGACCCTCTTTTTCGTTTTCTGGACCCTAGAAATCTGGGTCTATCTCTCCGGATTTGCGGACCCTTCCGACAGTCACTGGGTTCGAAAATGGGAAGGTCCGGTGAGCTTTCTGGTGGGGTGCGGCTGCCTTTACCTGTTCTATCGACAAATCTACGCGACCCGGCCACGCGTGGCGAGGCTGGCCGCTCTGCTTCCGCCCGGTATCTTTCTTCTGCTTTTCCTACCCCTGACTCCGGTTCCCGATTCCGAGTGGAGCATCAAAGTCGAGAAGTCCGCGCGAACTCTGACTATCTACCAGGCGGGGGTGATGCGGGGTCGCTATCCCATAGCCCTCGGTGGTAATTCTGAGGGTGATAAGGAGCAGATGGGAGACCAGAGGACGCCCCTTGGAGAGTTTAGGATTGTGGATAAGGGTCCCAGTGTCTTTCACAAGTGGTTGGGCTTGAATTATCCGACTTCCGAGGATGCCTGTCGAGGTCGGTTCGAAGGACGGCTCATGTGGGCGGAATTTTTCTATCTCCTGATAGAGAACCGAAACGGCAGAATCCCCTACGGCAACAGTGCTCTCGGCGGTGCGATCGGCATCCATGGAGGCGGGGCAAGGAACGACTGGACGCTGGGATGCGTGGCGCTCGAGAACGGCGACATCGACGAGTTTTACGATCTTATCCCTGTCGGCACCAGGGTGCGGATCTTTCCATAGCAGTTGGATGACGACTCCTTAACAAGCTTGGATGATAACTCCAAGGTGGCATCGGAATGTCGCTACGTAGGAGACCAATGAGCAGAACAATCTTTCAAAGAATATTTCGAGCGCCATCCGCTCGGCCGCTGATTGAAAGCCCCGGCCAGGAGGCTGTAGGCCCACCCAACGTGATGGTCAGGAGTATACCGAGTCCGGCGTCGCGCAATAGCGAGAACGACAGATTCGTAACAATCCCTTAACTCCTCAAGTAGCGATTTAGGGCTAGATTCGAGCATAGAAAGACTACGCTATGAACATACAATCAACTCAAATAAGATCAACCAGTTATTCGCCATCGACCAGGATTCAGGCTCCTCAAGCCGAGCCCGACCGACAACCTCAAGACAGTGTGACGTTCGGAATGAGCGGCAACGACGTGAGAGCCGCTGCTATTTTTGGAGGGCTCGGCCTTGTGGGCGCCGCCGTCGGTGCAGCCGCGGGGAACTATACCGGAGTCCTAGCCGGTGTGGCCGGAGCCGTCGTAGGCGCGTCCGCCGGTGCTAGCATCGCCGTCCACGCCCCCGGAGAGAAAATCAAGACCGGCATGTTCCTTGGAGCAGTCGGTGGTGCCATCGCCGGAGCATCGTTCGGAGGAACCGCCTCGGCCGTGGCTATGGGAGTAGCCGGAGCAAGCCTTCCCTACGGCGCCATCATCGGACTGGCCAGCGCTATCGGCGGCTAGTCCCTACCTCAATAGCATTCGAGAAGACCTTTCAGATGGAAGGTCTTTTTCAATTTAGCCAACCGTATAGGTCTCTTATATCCACCCGCCCCTGCCCGGGTTCGCTGTTTGCTGCGAGTTTTAGATTAGGAGGCCTTGTATGAAAAGGACTATTACGATATGCATTGCCGCCCTGCTACTGTCGGGCTGCTTTAAAAAGGAAGAACCGGGGATTGGGGTTTTGCCTCTGGAGGGTGTCAAACTCGACGGTAAGATTGTGGAGTCCGATGATTCCGGCGTTTTGCTGCGAACCAACGGTGGCCGGACGGCATTGTTGCCGGACGACTGGGAATACCGTCAGGGAGATAAGACGGTGGAGGCTCGCAGTTTGGATGCCGGACAGCCGGTGACCGTCTTCGCGCCCTCGGAGGAAGGCAAGCTCGTAGCCGCTTCAGGCAAGAACTTAGTGCTAGCTTCGGGAGATGATACCTACACTCTTCCCGTAGAAGCTTTCCCCGCTCCAGTTCGGGAATATCCGGTAAGGGTACAGACGTACGGTGGACAATCCGGCACTTTGCCGCTGCAGAACGCCGTCTACTCTCCGGAATACACGGTCATGTCTCATCCCAGCTACTCAGCCTATGACTTTCCGGTGGCCGAACCTTACAGCGTGTCCCGAGCTTATGTGGTGGGTCAGCACAACAGCGCTCCACTGGCGCTCGTCCCCGGCAGCAGCAACCTTCAACTGGTTTCTCTGCCTACCAACGCTTACCCGGTCAACAACTTGAGAACCAGTCAGCCCGTCCGCTTCACCTATCTCAATGACAACGTCGCTGTCTCCAGTTGGGATAGTCTCAGCGACGGAGAAATCGGGCTGAGCGAAGTCTTGTTGGCTGGAACGCTCCTCGACGTTCTGCCCGGACAAGCGGTGATTGAGATAGGCTCCCAGCCCGTCGTTGTTCCCCAGTCTTTCGTTTGGAACAACGGGCAGCCGTTGGCCTGGAATAACGTGCAGCCGGGGTATCCCGTAGATGTTCGCTACTATCCGGGCGTCTATCAAGTCGTCGACTATTCCAACGACTACTTCACTTTGAGCTACAACGACAACATCGTTCAGTTTCCGGTGAACCATCTCCCGGACAGCTTCTATCATCAGCCCGTTGCCGTCTATCAGCAGCGTGGCAAAGTCAAGCGAATGCCGTACGGCCAGGCCAAGAAACTGATTGGTCGAGGTGAGGCCAGGATCTGCGCCGCGCCCGTGGCAAATCGATACGTCAATCGTTGGCAGGCACTGAATCAACAGTACCAGCGTCCCATCCGAGGCCATGGAGACTACGTGGTTTACAACGAACGTGGTATGGCCAGAGTGGCACCCAGAAATCACAAGAAGTGGAAGAGTAACCCTCAGGTTGTTTATGGTGGCCAACAATACAGCCCCAAGCGAGCGAAGCAACAGTTCAATCGGAACTACAAACCCGCCAAAGCGGACAAAGGACAGTGGAAAGCCAGACCCGGTATTTCAAGCGGGAATCGCCACCACGCCGGACCTGGCAATAGGAAGCAAGTTCAGCGAGGAGCCTATCAGGCACCGGCTTCCTACAAACAGGGGAGAGGGCAGAAGCGTGTGCGGCAAAAGCAACGCGCCCAGAGACGTGCACCGGCAAAGCAAGAACGCAGGGCGTACAACCAGCCCCAACAACAGAACCGCGGGAAGGTCAATCAACAAGCTCGGACCCATCAACCCAAACAGCATCGCGGACGCGCTTCCGCACAACATCAGCGAGTAAGCCAGCCGAAACAGCATCGCGGTGGCGGAAAGGCATCCGGTCAGCGAGGACCCTCTAGAGGGCCTGCTCACGGAGGCGGCGGTAAGGGTCGCGGAAACGGCAAGAAATAAAGCCGCTGAATGTCAACAGACCCTAATCAACTCTCCTTGGGAGAGCCCATTGAATGGGCTCTCTCTTTGAGTTCGTGAGATAGTCGTTGCACTTGGAGAAGTGACGGCAGCCGAAGAAGCCCCGGTCGGCGGAGTAGGGGGACGGGTGAGGACATTTCAACACCAGATGGCGCCGGGTGTCGACGTGCTGCCCTTTTCTTTGGGCCGGACTACCCCACAAGAGGAAAACGATCCCGTCGCAATGCCGATTGATCACTTCGATCACTTTGTCGGTAAAACGTTCCCAGCCCTTATCCGCGTGCGATTTCGGCTTGGAGCGCTCTACCGTCAGCACGCTGTTGAGCATCAACACGCCCTGCTCGGCCCAGCTCTTCAGATAGCCGTGGGAAACCGGGGGTATACCGAGATCGCTCTCCATTTCGCGGTAAATATTTTCTAACGAAGGCGGGGGCTGCACGCCGGGCTGCACCGAGAAGCAGAGGCCGTGGGCTTGACCCGGGCCATGGTAGGGGTCTTGTCCCACGATAACGACCTTCAGGGTTTCCAGGGGGCACAATCGGATCGCTTCAAACACCTGGGAAGCCGGCGGATACACGTCCGCTCTCTTTCTTCGCTGGGCGACAAAGCGCAGAAGGTCGTGGAAATAGGGCTCGGACTTTTCCGGGCCGAGGAGGTCGGCCCAGGTGAGGGTGGTTGCGGCGTCGTTCATCCCAAAAGTTTTGGCTACTCGGTTCTCAAGACCTGGCTTTTCTCGGAGATGCCGTTCTCACTGAAAGCTTCGACTTGATAGCAGTAGGACTGGTCCGTCGTGAGGGCACGCAGTTCATACTCGTTTTTGTCGTAGATTAGGACCGAGTTGTTCAAACGGTCTTCTCGGAGCCCCCAATAGAGGACGTAGCCGGTTGCTCCTTCCACTTTGTCCCAGGTGAGGGCGGCGTTGCGGAGGTCGGTCTCGCGCCGAGCCTTGAAGTTGGAGGGAGTAGCAGGACGTTGGCCCTTGCCCTTACCGAAGATTCGAAACTCGGAGATGGAAAGATACTCGTTGCTGCAGTCGACGTGTTCGTAGCGGACATATCGGGCCTCCACCGGCTCTCGGAGTTCGATGTAGCCGTGTGGCATGTCCCTGGTGTTGGCGCTGTAGTCTGCCACGGTCCGCCACGAGTTTCCGTCCAGAGAGGTCTTGATTCGGAACTGCTGCTTGAGGTCGGTGGGCCGTCCGAAGATCTTGCTTTTGAAGTCCTGAAAGTTGACTTGAAGAGCTCGGATGTTCATCGGCGCTTCGAGATCCATCTCCACGAAAATGTCGCCTGAGTTTCTAGCCGATACCCAGTAGGAGCGAATCTCCTCATCGTTGATCTTCTGAATCTCGAACCCCTTGATCTGCTCCAGCATATACCCGCTGTCGCTTTCATCCACCACGTGCACGTCGTCTTCCACCAGCGGCGAATTCGTCTTCACCGGCTTGTTGTAAGAAAGCAACATCCACCCCGTGAAGCGGTTTTTATGAGATTCCACCGGCGAGTGGGGGAGATAGTGAGGATAGTCGCCGTAGGCGGTATTCACATACATCTGTCCGTCCTCTTCAAACCCGGCCGGATACATGCCGAGGCGTCGCTCGAACTTGAAGTTCACGGAGATCGCCATTGTGGAAAAGTGCCAGTATTTTCCGGCGTTGTCCTTCACGGTGGAGCCGTGGCCTGAGCCTTTGAGAAACCCGCCCGGTTTGTAGGAGATGGGGTTGTACGGCGCATACTCGAACGGGCCGAGGGGGCTGTCACCCACGTACACTCCGTCGGCATACACGTTCCACTGTGTGCCCGGTGCTCCGTACTCGAGGTAGTACTTTCCCTCGTGTTTCACCATCCAGGGGCCTTCGATGAACGGCTTTAAATCGGACTTGTGATCCTGGCCGAACCTCTCCCAGCCGTGTTTTTCGGGATCGAGTGCTAGGAGATCGACCTGCTCGCCGACGGGTATGAAATGCTCTTTCGGATCGAGTTCCAATCCTCTGATCGGAAAGGCGTTGGAGGACTCCTCATACAGATACACCTTCCCATCGTCATCCACGAAGAGGTCGGGATCCTGCACGCCACCCGGGGGGTTGATCACCGCGAAGTTTGTCTTCCAGTCGCCCAGGTCGGGATTGTCCGTCTCGATGACCGCACCGCGGCCGGAAGGGTCGCCCAGGACAATAATTTTCCCGTCGTAGACGGCTGCGGCGGGGGCGTTGCTGCCGTTGAAATACCAACTTACGGGGCGGATGAAGGTCCACTCGCTCATATCGTCCGAGGTCCAGTAGCCGTGGGAGCGGGTGACGAAGAGGTAGTATCGACCCTTGTAGTTCACGATGGCGGGATCGGCGCCGGAGCGATAGGAGACGTCGGAGTCACTGCGGTAGTGCGACATGTAGGAGTAGTCGATGTCGATGGGGTTGCAGTAGGTTTTCATCTGGCCGCGTGGAGTCGTGAGGTCCGTTTGGTCTTGGGCACCGGCCGAAAAAGTGAGACACAGGAGTGATATCGCAGACAAAAGGGGGAGCTTCATTCGACCCAGTTCGAACCGGGACGACCACTCCACCTTCTCACGGTACTATCCTTTCGTAGGTCCCGGAGGGGCGCTCCTGACCGACGTTTCCACGATGCAGTTCGCACATAATGGCGATAGGAGAAAAAATGACTATCATCGACGAACGACGCCAGACTGCAAGAGTGAACATGATTTTTCCGGCCACGATGGACCATTGGAACGGGAGCCTACCGGACGTACTCACGATGGACGTCTCCGTCAACGGCTGCCAGGTCACCTTACCGGAGTACTGTTATCCCGGCGAGGTGGTCTTCTTGAATCTCCAACTCGGTTCCGAGGGAGCGCTTCGGATTCGGAGCGTTGTGACTCGATGCGAAGAGTTCCACGGGTTGGGGCGCTACAGCGCGGGACTCAGGTTTTTTCAGCCTCACCATCCGCTGATGGACTACGTCAGAAGCCAGTGGTGAGTCAGGTCGGTTCTCGGGATAGACTCTCAAGAGGTGGTATACTTTCGCAGGGTCCCGCTCTCACCCTACGGTCCTTAAAGTTCGTGTAGATCCCACCCATAATATCGTTATGTTCGACACTATCACTTCTATCATTGGAAAGGGCAGCTACATCGGAGTCTTCTTCCTGATGCTGTTGGAGAATATCTTTCCTCCCATCCCCTCCGAACTTATCATGCCGCTAGCAGGCTACGTGGCGACCACCGGGAAGCTCTCTTTCTGGGGAGTGATTGTGGCGGGGACACTGGGGTCGCTGATCGGACAGGCCGCCCTCTACTATTTGGGTCGGGCAGTCGGTGAGAAGAGAATCAAGAAGTGGGCTGACGATCATGGATACTGGGTGGCGACATCTTCAGAGGAGCTTGATCACGCTCAGACCTGGTTCGAGAATCACGGTCGCACCGCCGTTTTCTTCGGTCGCTTGGTGCCCGGTGTTCGCTCCCTCATCTCGATACCCGCGGGACTGACCAGGATGCCGGTCTCGCAATTCCTGCTCTACACTCTGGCCGGTACTTTTGTGTGGACGGCGGCTCTGACGTTCTTAGGTCGAATACTCGGCCAAAACTACCATAAAGTCGAGCAGTTCCTGAACCCCGTCAGCTACTTGATCGTCGGAGGTATCGTGGTCTGGTATCTTTGGAGGGTCTATAAAGGGTATCAAGAGGAGAACAACCTGTCGCCTGGCTAGTGGGTACATCCGCTCTCACGCCCGGGTGCCATAAAAAAGCAATCGCAACCCGTTAAGACAGACCAGCACCGTGCTTCCTTCGTGTCCCAGAACACCTAGCGGCAGGGGGAGATGGGCGCCCAGAGATCCTATCACTAGCACCACGATCACTCCCAGGGCAAAAGAGAGGTTGGCCACCATCACACGACGGGCACGCTTGCTGATATCGAAAGCAAAAGGCAGATGCTCCAGCCGCTCTCCCATAAAGACCACGTCGGCCGAGTCCAACGCCACGTCGCTTCCAGCCGCCCCCATGGCGATCCCCAGATCGGCGGTGGCGAGAGCCGGAGCATCGTTCACTCCGTCACCCACCATGGCCACTTTGTACTTTCCCTTCAGAAGCAGAAGCTTGGCCACTTTGTCCTTGGGAAGGAGCTCCGCGTAGACCTCGTCGATACCGGCCTGCTTGGCGATGGCTTGGGCCACCCTGGTGTTGTCGCCGGTCAACATCACCAGCTTTTCGATTCCGGCCTTTCTCAGAGCTTTCAAGGTCGCCACCGCATCCGGACGGAGGACGTCGGCCACCGCCACCACTCCGAGAAACCGTTCTTCGTCGGCCAACAGCATCGCTGTCTTGCCTTCATTTTGAAGCTTTTCCATGGCCTCCTGAAACTGGTCCAGCCCCTCCTGTTCGGAAAAGAGCCGGGCCGAGCCGATGGAGAGGCGGCGACCCTCCACAATGGCATGAGCCCCTTTCCCGGAGACGGACGTGAAGTCGGTGGCTTCGGCGATTTCGAGTCCTTGAGCCTTGGCCTCGGCCACGATGGCTTCAGCCAACGGGTGTTCGGAGCGGCTCTCCACGGAAGCGGCCAGCCTCAGAAATTCCAAGGCGTCCTCGGTCCAGGCGCCTTCGCTCTTGGAGAACACCCCGGAAGATACGACCAGGTCGGTCACTCGCGGCTTCCCCTCGGTGAGAGTCCCGGTCTTGTCGAAAGCGATGGCGTTGATCGAAGCGGCCCTTTCCAGATGGGCCCCACCCTTGAAGAGCACCCCTCGCCGGGCAGCACCGCCGATAGCGGAAAGGATGGAGGCCGGAGTGGAAATCACCAGGGCGCAGGGCGAAGCCACGACCATGACCGTAATCGCTCGATAGAAGACACTGTCGAAGTCGCCGCCCAGGGCCATGGGAATAGCTATCAACGCCAGAGTCACTAAAATTACTCCCATGGCGTAATACTGTTCGGCCTGGTCGAGCCAGCGTTGGGTATTGGCTTTTTCGCTCTGGGCTTCTTCCACCATCTGCACCAACTTTTCGATGGTAGAGTCTCTGGCTAGTCTGGTGACCCGGAATTCAATACTGCCCGATTGGTTTATGGTGCCGGCGAAGACCGGGTCGCCGAGACCCTTGGATACGGGTAGAGACTCTCCGGTGAGCGTCGATTCATCAAGACTGGAGTGACCTTCGATGATCTCACCGTCGAGGGGCACCGCTTCTCCGGGTTTTACAACCACTCGATCTCCGGCAGCCAGTTCGTCCAAGGGGAGCAGTTCGAAGCTGTCGCCTCGACGAACCAGAGCCTTCTCGGGGCGCAGTCGCATAAGGGACTGGATAGCCTGACGAGTGCGGTCCATGGCAAAAGCTTGCAGCACATTGGAGAGCGAAAACAGGAAGAGGAGAACCGCCCCTTCCATGGGGGCGTCCACGTAAGCTGCCCCGAGGGCGGCCAGGACCATCAACAGGTCGACATCGACCGTGCCTTCTCTCAGAGATTGCCAGGCGGCCTGGACTCCGAAGGTGCCGCCCGTGATATAGGCCAGAGTTAGAGCCGGGATTCGAGTCACCGGCCAGAGCCAGGCGAGCAGCATGCAGAGAAGCGTGATAAGGGTGAACGCCATCTCGACTTTGTCGGAGACGGACACCGTATCGCTCCAGGGCGTTACCGGCGCGCCTTGCGCCTTGACTTCCTCCAAGAGCTTCTCGTCGCTGATCACACCTCCGTCGAAGGTGACGCTCATAACCCCGCCGAGAAAGGTGGCCGAAGCGTGTCGGACTCCTTCCAGTCGCTCGACTTTGCGTTCCAGCTTCAGCGCGCAGGCTTCGCAAGCTCGCCCATTCAAACGAAAGAGACACTTCTGAAACTTGTGAGGCCTGAGGTGGCGAATGTACTCTTCCACCTCGGCATCGGAAAGCTGCTTCGGATCGAAATCTATCTCCACGGAGTCGTCCTCGCTCAAGTGAACACCAACGACTCCGTCCGGAGGCAGCATCTCCTCTTCGATATCTACGTGCTTACACGGATCCGACACGATTCAACCGTAGCATTGGACTCTGGAACGCACAACGAACTTTGGTCCTATATTTGATACCTGAAGCACTTCGCTGACATGGAGATCCTGTTTACATTTCTGTAATCCTTAAATCGTTCTGAAATCTTAAACTACTTTTCAAGGACGGGGAGGCTATGCTCTCTCTAGGACGCTAACGACGTCCCCGAGTTCTCTTTCGGTATTCGCTTGCCGAACGCTCGCCTTCATTAAACTTTCTAGGAACTACTACAATGAATATATCGACTCGTAATCCCCTCGCGGGGTCGGGTGCAGCTAGCTACACCCGCATAGGCCAGGTGCTCGCCGAGCAGACTATCAAGCGCCAGGACGAATGGCTCGAATCCAAATCTGACAAATCCCGTGAGTGGGCCGCTTCGGACTCCGCCACGGTTGACCGCGTCACCCGCGACGCCGGTGAATACACTCTCGCCGACCTCCGTAAATCCAGCGACGCTTCTTCCACCGAACAAGCTCTGGCCACTCTGGGCTTCAGTGCCACTGAAGGAAAGCTGAGCGACGCTCTGGCCAACCAGGCTCAAGCCGTGGCTCTCAAAGCAATCGCTGCTCAGATCCCCGGACCCGCCGGCATGGTGATCGCCCAGACCGCTCTCAACGTTCAGAACGCACTTCAAGGCGCGGAAGCCGCCGAGCACAACGACAGCCTGGGCAACATGCTCGCCGGCATGGCCGACATCCAGGCTCTCTCCCCTCAGTCCAGAGAACTCGCGACCAACGCCGCTCTGATGGAAGGCGACATCGCCGAAGTGCGCGAGCAGCGTCTCGACGTCCTCACCCAGATCGTTGCTTCCGAATCGTCCGCCATCGGCGGACCGGGGGTTTTCAAAGAGTTGCAACGCCCTCGCGGCATCGAGCGCTCGAAGTGGATGAAAGAGTACGGCGTGGACCTCACCAAGCTGGCCCTCGACGGCAAGCTCGGTCCTTTCTTCGGCCGCGAAGCCGAAGGAATTCGTGCCGGTACCATCCTCACCCGTAAGACCAAGAACAACGCCGTGTTCGTAGGTCCTGCCGGTGTCGGTAAGACTGCTCTGGTTGAAAAGATCGCCCTCGACTGTGTGGGCGATGCTCACCACCCGCTGAACGGTAAGACCATCGTTCAACTGGACCTGGCCGCGATGATCGCCGGTACTCGCTACCGCGGAATGTTCGAAGAGCGCCTCAAGGGTGTGATCGACGAAGCTTCCGAGCGCGAAGACATCGTTCTCTTCATCGACGAGCTGCACACCATCATGGGTGCCGGCGCCGGTCAAGACAGCCCCATGGATGCCTCCAACATCCTCAAGCCTGCTCTGGCTCGTGGCGACATCCAGGTTCTCGGCTCCACCACTCAAGACGAGTATGAGAAGCACATCATGAAAGACCCCGCGATGGAGCGTCGTTTCGCTCCCATCCAGGTGGACGAGACTTCTCAAGACGAAACCGTTAAGATCCTCGGCGTTCTTCGTAACAGCTTCCAGAAGTACCACGGAGTACAGCTCCCCGAAGCTATGCTGAAAGACATCGTGGAGAAGGCCGACAAAGGCCAGCCCGAGCGCTTCTTCCCCGACAAAGCTATCGACCTGATGGACGAAGCGATGTCCGGAGCTAGAATCGCCGGTTCCGACACCCTCACAGTGGAGCACGTGAACAAGGCTCTCTCCCACATGCAAAAGGGTGCCGAAAGCCTCGTGCGCTACGGACGAGACCTCACCAGACTTGCCGCAGAAGGCAAACTCGGACCGTTCACCGGACGTGCCGAAGAGACCCGCGCCCTGGAGCGAACTCTGGGACGCGCCGGTAAGAACAACCCGGTGATGGTCGGTGACGGTGGTGTTGGTAAAACCGCTATCGTTGAGAAACTCGCGGTCGACATGCAAGACCCTGAGCACCATCTCCACGGCAAGCGCCTCATCGAACTCAGCATGACCGAGTTGCTCTCCGGTACCGGAGGACGCGGTGAGTTCGAAGAGCGGATGAAGCAAGTGTTGCGAGCCGCCAAGCGTGACCCCAACGTCATCGTCTTCATCGACGAAATCCACACCCTGATGGGTGCCGGTGGAAACGGCGGAGCTTTGGATGCAGCGAACATGCTGAAGCCCGCCCTGGCCCGCGGTGAGATCACTCTCATCGGTGCCACCACTCTGGACGAATACCGTCAGTACATCACCCGCGACCCCGCTCTGGAGCGCCGCTTCGACCCCATCTTCGTTGACGAGTTGAACAAAGAAGAGTCGATCGCCGTACTGCAAGCCGTCGCACCGAAGTTCGAAAAGCACCACAACGTCGTGATGCCCAGAGACCTGATGTCCGACCTCTTCGACCTGGCCGACAAGACTCTCCCCTCGCGGAAGAATCCCGACAAGTCGCTCGACGTTATGGACCTCTCCCTCTCCGAAGCTGCTCTCCAAGGCAAGCCGGAAGTCACCCGAGAGATCATCAATCAGGTTATCGAAGAGCTACGCCAAAAAGAAGAGGCTCTCAAGCCTTAAACACAATCAAGTTCCTAGAAAGTGGGCCTCGCAGCGTGAGTTGCGGGGTCCTTTTTTCTATTGCCTAGAAAAGTTTGCGTCCGATATCAACTCGGTTTGGCTTGAGTACAACGTAGGCGGTTGATCAGCGTAGCCAGGGGCAAGACGGGTCACGAATTGAGCTTTCCCACGTTGAACGAGCGGTTAGGGGAGAAGTGGCTACGAGTACGGCGACTTGATCGTCTGGAGGGAGGCGTTTGGTGGAAAGGTATTTCGAGTTTGAAGAGGGGAACTCAAGCAAGGTTTGGTCGATTGCGACGGAAGGCGTTCGACAAACGGTCCGCTATGGCAAAATAGGGGCCAAAGAAAGCGGTAGCTTCGGTGACGGTCTGGCTTACCTCTGTCTCTCCCGTGGTCAGGCGAAGGCGCTCTGGCAGTGTTGATGCCCGCTCAAGTCGCATCGCGAGAATACGGAAAAGGACAGTTGCAGATAGCTAGGCCGTCGCGGCAGGCATCATGGCCTCTTCGGCCCAGATCACTGCGTCGGCTCCCGCGGGGAGACGGATAGGGGCGGAAGGGTCGGTGGCAGCCCGCCATACGGCCTCCGCGACATCGACGGATTCGGTGACGGGTCCCTCCGAGTCTCCGAACGATTGGAGAAGCTGGTGGGCCATGTCCGTGTAGGCAGGGGGGAATTCGTCCATCATCTGCTGGACGTTCCTGCCGAAACTCGTCTCCGGCGCTCGGCCTGGTAGTACCAACCTCACCTGGATGTTGAACGGCTCGAGTTCCAAAGCCAGGCATTGGCTGAATCCGTTGAGCGCATGTTTGCTCGCGGTGTAGATGGAGAGCAATGGGATCGACTTGAGGGTAACGGTCGAAGAGACGTTGACGATCACGCCCGACTTTCGTTCGCGAAACTGGGGGAGGACCGAGCGAATAAGAGCCATTGGACCGAAGGTGTTGGTCTCGAAGATGTGCCGGATTTGCTCCTGAGAGGTGCCCTCCATGGCGCTTAAAAGCCCGACGCCGGCGTTATTGACAAGGACGTCGATCGCTCCGGCGTCCTCCACGGCTTGGTCAATGCTCTCTTGCTTCGTGACGTCGAGAGGTAAAATCTGAAGGTTCTCCGATTGGGGAAAGAGGTCGGTCTCCGGAGAGCGCATGGTGGCCACCACCTCCCAGCCGCGGTCAAGAAAGTGGTTGGCAATCTCTAAACCGAATCCGGACGAGCAGCCTGTGATCAAAACTTTTTTCATGATGAGTCTCCTTGAGGGTTGTTTGGATACCAGGATTTAAGCACGCAAATACGAGACTGTCAAGTTTCGAAACTTGACAGTCTTGAAAGTATTGAGGAATGTGAAGGTGCAAGGGCAAGAAGGAGCTTTTGAAAAAGTGAAGGGGATGGCGGCGAATAAGAAGACAGCCCAGGTAGGCCGAAAACGCGACGAGTCGTTGGATGAGGTGATTCTCGATGCCGCAATCGATATTTTGGCGGAGACCGGCTACGATAGAATGACCATGGACATGGTGGCGACTCGTGCCAAAACCGGCAAAGCGACCATCTACAGGAGATGGTCGTCGAAAGCGCGTCTTGTGAGGGATGCCCTGGTTTCGATGAGCAGTCAATCCGTCGAGCTAAAGAAGCTGCCGGATACGGGTACTCTCAAGGGAGACCTTCTCGCCATTCTCAAGCCTCACTCGGCCGACCGCCAGCAAAAGAAGAGTCAGGTGATCCGGGGTCTGGGCTCATTCTTCTCGGAAAACCAGGAGATGGCTGAGGAGACCCTGGCCGATATTTTTGAACCCCTGAACAAGGTCAACCGCTTTCTTATGCAACGCGCTCAAGAGCGAGGAGAGGTTGGGCCGGAAGCGGACATTGAGAGTGCCTGCGAAATGATCATTTCGATGATCACCCATCGAACACAGATACTGTTCCAGTCGTTCGATAAAGAATACTATGAAAAGGTATTAGACGGGATTCTCTTACCGGCGCTGTTGGCTTGAGCTCAAGATTTCGAAAGATTCCAGGTCGACAAAGAAACATGACGTTAACAACTGAACCTTCTTGATGCCCCATACTCCAGAGACTCCGTTATACGCTTGCGCCCGTCGCTCCGGCGACCTCCGCTATGCTCACTCTAAGAAAAGGCGGAGAACCAATGATGACTGCTACTGATAAGATGCCCGCTTCCCGAGTGGGTCGCTTAAGAACCTTGGAAGAGGCTCGACTCTACAAGAATAAGTTTCAAAAGGCCATGGAGACGACGAACGAGGCCGTCGATGTCTTCCGAAAGGCCGACAATACCCCCGAGGATGGCAACACCGAGCCGGGAGTAGTCGTGCTCAGCGACTACAAGGTCTCCGGGTCGCCTTTTCGATATTCCGGCACCTATCGAAAGACCGACGAGGGTTCGACATTGAAAGCCGAGCTTTCTCGAGGGGGAGGGTCGCCGGAAGCGATTTTTCGGGACGACTCCAAGGAGCGGGTTTGGGACTACGGCGTGAAGCGCGTGGTTGAGAACAAAGCAACCGGGATCCTCACGGTCCATGAGTATCTGAATAAACCGCGAGAAACCGCAAACGATCTCGAATCGCCTGAACCTCCCGTTGAGATAAATACGCTCGAAGAGAAACTCACCAGCGTGTTCAAAAGCTCGGGCCAAAGGTGCGAGGTCGTTGGCTGCTTCTCTTTGGACGAGATGGGCAACTTCGAATCTTCCGAGCAATTGAAAGCCTCCAGGCTGCGAAACACCATCGACGCCCAACTCGAAAACTATCGGCAAGAGTTCCTGAACCTGGACAACGGTAAGAACGACTGGAATGGAGATGCCGGCTACGTCGTCTTCGACGGTCCCTACAAAGCCACCCCGTCGATCCTCCACGGAGTGCTCTCCAACGAACTTGGCTTTGGTCCGGAGATCAGCGGAACCGCCTTTACGCGGACCACGGACGAGGAAGGCAATAAAGAGTTCGAAGGCCTCTTGCCCTTTCTAAAAGAGCACACAGACACCCAGACTCTGGCTCTCTTCGGCAATCTTGCTTACATAGAGGACCGTCTCAGCGGGATGGTTACGGTCTACGGCGGTCGCGGATACTATCTCTGAGGATCTCACACATCCAACATTCGGTATCGCTAGGCGTTCAGGTCCCGAAATCGTTTCCCGATATTGATGATCCATTGAGAAACGCATTCCCAGAGATGACATTGCCTTGAGCGACAAAAGTTCCCTGGGCAAAAATGCCTTGGGACAAGTTCTGGAAACCGCAATTCTCGCTCGAGAGGCTGTCACTGAACCGAGACCGTCGGTGGAGGACATGGCAAAACCGGTGGCGTCGATCGACACCTGACCGTCGGCCGACCAGACGACGTTGTTGGCGGGGAGCTGCTCGCCGTTACTGAAGATTAGGCCGGCGACGAACTGCCGAGAGTCGCCGGCGGGGATAGAGGAGCCTGCAGGGCTGATAACAAGAGTGTCTACCGTTACCAAGGTCGTGGATGCTGAGGTGAAATCAGCAACAACATTTTCTCCCGGCACTGCGGAAATGTCCAAGGTGGACTGTCGCTGGAGCTGATGTGCTCAGGTCGCGCTGTCGAAATCGACCGCTTCGTAAACTTCAGAGAGCGGAAGCTCGATGCCGAGTTGCGGCAAGGGGACTACCGAGGATAGGCCCTGGTAGACTTCTCGTTCGAACCCCTTGTCTGTCCGCCGATACGCTATGACGGCTTGGGTACTCTGCTCGACTAGCAGATACACTTCTAGACTAGCGAGAGATTGGTAGGCTGCGGCTTTCTCCCCGAGATCGGTGCGCCGGGTCGACTCGGAGAGGATCTCTACGACGATAACCGGTCGATCTTGAAAGACCTCGTCCTGGGGGTTTTGTTCACAGACGACGGAGACGTCGGGATAATAAAAGCGAGTGTGATCGGGCAAGCGGATACGTATCTTGGTATCCGAGTTGAAAACGCGGCAGGCTGTTCCTCTTAATCGACTTCCGAGTGCCAGTAGGGTATTGCTGGCCAGGAGGTTGTGTCGATTTTTTCCTCCGCTTATGGCATAGAGCACACCGCCAAGGTACTCATGTTTGACAGTCGATTCGCTCTCCTGTTGAAGGTAGTCTTCAACAGAGATCAGTCCCAATTCCGGAGCGGTACTCACCGTTTCATCATAGACTACTGCTTTTGACCCGTCCACTGGACAAAGCACGCTTCAACCGTGGTCTGGAACGTAAGCCAAGGTCAGCCTAGGTCTCCGGATCGTCGTCAAACGCTCGATCCAGAAGTTCGCGAGCCACTTCCACGTGTTCTGCCCCGACCCAAATCTGAGGATGGCCTATCAAGTGATTGACACCGCCGATAGCCCCCAGGCCAAAAAGATGCTGCATCTCGTTGTTTTTCCCGAGAACGGGGATACCCGCGTCAAGCAGTAGGGACTGGGCAATAGAAAACTGAGCCATGTTGGCACATTCCCAAACACATTTCGGTTCTTCTTGCATAATCTAATCTCTTCAACGAATATTCTAGTTGGAGCCGGAGCATTCGGCTGTATCAAATGATACGGGTTTACCTCATCAGCAGAGCCCGAAGCTCCTCTATTCCCAGAGGGGCCTCTTGCCTCCCGCCGCCACTCAACACATCCCGAGCAAGCTCTCGCTTGTATCCGTGCAAGCGTAAGACTTTCTCTTCGATGGTATTTCGAGTGAGGAGGCGGTAGACGGTGACCGGCCGAGTCTGGCCGAACCGATGAGCGCGGTCGGTCGCCTGATCCTCGGCGGCGGGATTCCACCAGGGATCGAGGTGCACCACGTAGTCTGCGGCGGTCAGATTGAGCCCCGTCCCGCCGGCCTTGAGACTGATGAGAAACAGATCTGCCTGCCCGTTTTGGAAAGCCGACACTCGGGCCTGACGACTGGAAGCGGGAGTGGATCCGTCCAGTCGTAGGTAATCCACACCGGTGGTCTCCAGTTCTTTCTGTACCAGATCGAGAAGAGAGGTGAATTGACTGAACACGAGAGCCCTGTGGTTCCCCTCTCTCAGGTGCTCCGTCAATTCCATCAGGGCCGTGATTTTGGAGCTTGCCACCTCGCTTTCCGGAATCAAGAGTCGGGGATGGCAGCAAGCCTGGCGGAGTCGGGTTAGGTGGGCCAGCACCCTCATGGTGTGTCCTTTCTCCAGCTCCTGTTCAGCCTCTCTTCGAACACTCTCGTAGATTGCTAGTTCGTCTGCGGAGAGTTCGACCGTTAAGGTCAGTTCGGTGCGAGCCGGCAACTCTTGCAAGACATCGGACTTGAGCCGCCTGAGAAGAAAGGGTGCCACCACCCGGCGCAGTCTGGGCCGATTGTCTCGCTCGAACGTCTTCTCAAAGCGCCGTCGGAAGGAATCGAGGCTGCCCAGTAAGCCCGGATTGAGAAACCGAAACAGACTCCACAACTCCGTCAGACGGTTTTCAATGGGAGTGCCGGTGGTAGCCAATCTGATCTCTGCTTTCAACTGAAAGCAAGCTCGGGCCGTCTGAGAGCGTGGGTTCTTGATCATTTGGGCCTCGTCCAGCAGGGCCACGTGCCAGTCTACCCTAGCGACCTGTCGCCGATCCCTCAGCAGTATCTGGTAGCTTGCGATCACGACTTGACCAGGTTCCACCGAATCCAGTAGCGACCGACGCCCCGTCCCTTCGTAACGGATTGGTCGCAGAGTAGGGCAAAAGCGGAGAATCTGCTCTTCCCAGTGGCCCGCAACAGAGGTCGGACAGACGACGAGATGGGGGCCCTCGGACTGCTCCTGAACCATGAGGGTCAAAGTTTGTAAGGTTTTCCCAAGGCCCATGTCATCCGCCAAGCACGCTCCCACCCGAAGGGCGGCTCTCTGGGCCAGCCAACGAAATCCCACTTCTTGGTAGTCGCGCAATTCCGCCTGTAGAGTCCGAGGGACGGCAGCTCGCGTTTGCTGGGCTTCCTGAAAACGACGAAGCACGGAAGCGTATTTCTCGTCACTCTGCATCTCATCGATTCCGATGTCCTCTAGTGCGGGAACAGCTAGAGAGGAAAGTTGAAGCGGTCCGGACCCGATGTCCAGGAGATCTCCTAGCTCATTCAGCTGGCGGCGCAGGCGCTGGTCTAAGAGCACGAAATCGCCCTCACCCAGCTGCAGATAGCGGCCTGGATAGTCTCTGGATAGCTCCAACGCTCTTCCCAGGGAAAGAACCTTCGACTCGTCCACCCGCAGAAAGCCCGAGAGTTCAAACCAATCGCCCTCCGCCTTTCGGGTCGTCACGCTCAGCGATTTTGCTGTCACGCTTGGCCGGAGCTTCCATTCCTTGCCTTCACTCCACTCCATGGGTACGGAAGAACCGTGGAGTTGTTGCAAAAGATCCAAGGCGGGATCGAGCTCGGAAAGTGTCAACTCCAGTACCCGAGGCATCAAGGTACATCGGTCCCAAACCTGATCAAGCCATCTCTGCTCTTGCTCGAAGTTTCGCTCTACATGGCAGTCCTGGTCGTTCCATCTCACCACCTCTTTCTCGGGTCCACGCAGGGCAGGGAAGGTCAGGCCGTCTCCCTTGGCCACCCACTCCAGATGGAGGCCCCCGGCGACGGGCCTGATCCTCAGTACAACGTGGGTCGGACGAACCTTTTTGGGTACCAACGGTCTGACACCCCGGCCGCACTCCACCGGCATGCCGCCGGGCCAGCCCAGCAGAATCTCCCGGAGCTCGCTCTCGCCTTCCGGAGGGATCGGTTGATTCAGCTTGAGCAAAGGAGAGAGAGCCTGATTCCATGGGGAAGGCACGGTGAGTGCTACCTGGCGCTCGTTGAGACGGCGGAGAAGAAACGGTTTCCCCTCCTCGATTTCCGGTCGAAGCTCTAGCTGCAGACCCTCCGGCGTCTTTTCTAGATGGAGCCTCTGAGGACGCTCCACCAGATGACAGGGCCCGGCTTCGAAACTCAGATGTGGGTGACCGACCAGCGATCTGATTGCTCGAGCGGTCATGTCCGAGCCTCGCATTTTGCCAAGAACGATCCGGTCTTGGAGCGACAAGTAGTCGGGAGGGTCTTTGGCCAGCTTGGCTATTTCCACGGCGCGGCCCGGGGCGTCCTGGTGGGCGTGGTAGTAGGCCATGACTCCGTTGGTCCAGAGACGCCAGGAGAGAAAGCCATCGGTCCGTTCGACTGGGGGGCGTGAAACTTTGGTTTGAGTGCTTCGGCGCAGGCTCTCCAGCCACATTCGCCAGGTCTCTTCCAGAGGGCGAGCTTGAAGCAACTGGGGAAGAGCCAGGAGTCCCTCGTGGGACAACTCTGGGGATTGGACCGTCAATGCAGGTAGGCGGGGCTCGACCAGTTTCCAGAACAGCGCATCCAGCCCTGCCCCACAATCGAAGAGAAGCGTCGTCTCGGCAAACTCAAGCCCGTCCATAGGCGATTGCAAATGGCGGGCCAGGGTGTTGCAAAAGCGGTTTAGCCAGGGGAAATCGGGGGTCGAGAACCGGGGATCTAGGAAAGTTTGTAAGTCGTTGGCCTGAAGAGCGGCCAGCCTGGCGAACACTCCCATCAGATCGGGCAGTCCTTTACGGCCGGAGACCCGTCGCTTCCATTCTTTCAGCGCCCCCTCAAGGTCTCCTGAGAGAAAAAGCCTCAATCCGTCATAGCCCTTCTTCGTCAAGGCGGCCGGCAACCTGTGCGGCGATTCTCCCCGAGCCAGAGCCAGGACCACCGACAGCTCCTCCAGCAGCGGAGTCTCTCGCACCTGGCGCTGCAGTTCCAAACTCCAGTCTCCTTCGCTCCATAGAACGGGAGCGATGTCTTCCAGTACCAGCGCCCTCAGCGAGTCTTCTCTTTGGGCCAGAAACTCTTCGTCGACCGGCACGAAGTAACGGGCCGCCCACCCTTTGGAACAAGCGCGCCTGGCTGGACCAAGCAGCGCAGAGTGTTGATTGAGATAGACGCAGAGTCGGAGGATGTTGGGCGCCTCACTATACGATACGCCTCCCTGGTTGCGAAGATACGATTTGATCGTGTCTTGGTCCAGGGTTTGGGAAAAGGAGTGAAGGCTACCCGGCGACCATCGAACGAAGCCGTCTTGCACCTTTAAATGCTGCGATGGAGGCAAGTCGTTATCCAGGCTCTCGGCATCGAAAAAGCGTTTCAGCCGGTTGAGAGGGACATCGTCGCCCAGCAGAGCCAAGGTCATTTCCAGAGATAGGTTCGCCACGAAGAGCGGTTCTTGTCAAAGCGAGAGGTACCTTGGATTGATTCCATCTCTAGGCCCACGTTCCGCCATTCTCCGGGAGAAGTGCGGAATGTGGGTCTAGGAAGTAGAAAAGGACAGAATCGATAATAAGAAGAGAGGGTAGGCAAGAGTTGGATTCCTTTCTCCAAGAACAAGGCTCGACCGGACAACATCACGAGCCCGGGACTTTCACCATCGATAGCGGACGAGCGTGGGAGTTGCTGGCCGCGCAGGCCCAGCCGTTTCCGGAAGCCTGGGTGCTCAAGCTCGTCCAGGCCGCTTGCGCCGACGGCTGCAGTGAACTCAGAGTGATGCAGCTTGCCGATACGACCACCTTCACTTTCGAGGGTGTCGAATGGAACTGGTCCGCGCTAAGCAACGCCCTCGGCCGGGTGGCTGAAGGCGGGACCGAGAGCCTGGACCATCTAGCGACTTCGCTGCGCTGGCTGGCTCGAGACGTGGACCACCCGTTCGTCCTTTCGTTGCCGGACGACCATCTCGTCAAATGGGATGAGACCGCTTTTTCCGTGGAGCAGACGGAATATGCCACCGCGAAATCGCCCTGGCTCTGTGTGGAGCACGAAAATTCCGAGCAGAAAGCTTCCTTGCTAGGTAGGCTGACACGCAAGGGAGCCCATTTTTCAGCCACCATCTCGACCACGCTCTATCATCGCGCCTACACTAGCTCCGTACCTATCTCCATCGACGGCCTGGACGCGGTCGGACTGCATCACGATCCCAGATTCGCGGCTACTCGCGACACTCGACCGCTGATGCTTTTATCCATAGAGCCGGAATCGAACCTGCCGGCGTTCGGCATGTCGTTGACCCAGGATTGGGATTCGGCCGAGCCTCAAGAGGGTCTGGATATCGAGGTGCAAGGCACCGAGAAAGCTCCAACGGAAAGAACGATGCACGGAGCGGTTGCCATTCTCGCCGCATACCTAGCAGAGGCGCGAGTGGCGCGCGGGTATTTCAATAACCAACGGGATCACAAGCGGCGTCTCCCTCAGTCTCGATCATCCTACTTACTCTGGGTCCAGGATGGTGCGGTCATCTCCGAGGAGGAGCTACCTTTGTCAACCTCCATCGGTTTCGGCCTGGCCGTCAGTGCCGAAGGTCTGCGCACCGACCTTTCAGGATTCGGTCTGGTGCAAGACCAGGCTTTCTCGGAGCGACGAGAGACCGCACTGGAGCGCCTCCATGATCAACTGATCGCTTTGTGCGACTCCGACATCTCTTTCGAGGTCGGCAGGCAGGGACGCTTCCACTACAAGTCTCAGGTCGTTCAGGCCGTGCTCGGGATTCTGGTCTTCTTTCCGGTAGGCGTCTACCTGGGCGCTAACGCGCGCCGGATCTCCCAACAAGACGCCTCTTTGGAGATGGAGATGGAGGCTCTCTTTCGGGGGAGCCTGGAAGATTTGAGAGTCCGGGTTGGAGGACTCACGGAACCACGGCATCGTTAGCGTCCAACAACGTGTAGTTGAACCCTCCACTGCCGATGGCACGGCTGAACGCTCTCATGTCGGAGGGGCTCAAGGTCTGGCAACCGATGGAGATGGGGGCGTTGGCGCCACCTCCGTGAAAGAGGATCTGGTCGGCGGTGTAGCCTCCGGCCTCGGCTTGGGAGCGCTCCTGGCCGGATATCTCGCCGTCTCGGTTTCGATCGCGATAGGCCGGAAGATCTCCGCTGCCGCCGAGCGTTCTCACGTGGTAGCTCGGTCCGCGTCCTCGATAGTCGTTGGAATGCGGAACAGCGGAGTAGTTGCCGGGTGCCATCATGGCCACTCCGCTTATAGTGTTCCCCTGAGCATCGGGGCCGGAGGAGTAGCCGCTGCTGTATTGGTTGGCGTGAGTCGCTCCCTGAAACATCTGTACGGAAGGCGAACCGTCGGCGTTCTGATTCAGGACGACGAAGCTGTCATCGTAGCCGCCGATGTTGGATCTTCCGTCATGGCGCTGTCCGTCGGCGCCGAGCCCGCGTAAACCCAGTACGGTAGCGCCTTCGGCATTGAGTTGACCACCGTTGGCTTCGATGAGCCGGCGATAGTGCTCGAACTGCTCGGCGGTGCTGAGGTTGGGATCGGCCAGGCTGACCTGACCTCTGTCTCCGGGAGCGGTTGGTGGTGTCTGGTCGGCGGGGGTCGCGGGCGAGGTCTCCTCGCTCTCTCTCGGTCTGTTGAGAGCGGTCAGAGTTTCCGGCCCGACAACTCCGTCCACTGTAAGTCCGTGTTGTCTTTGAAAGCTCCTGACAGCTTCCTCGGTCTGTAGCCCAAAGCGGCCGTCCACTTGGAGCTGCCCGCCCTGGGAGTTGAGCAACTCCTGTAGTTGAGTGACCTGCTCGGGGTTTGGGTTGCGCCGTCTGCCTAGCAGCTGTCCTTCCCCCAGCGAAAGCTCCTGGCGGGCGTTTTCTGGAGAGGTTTGGGAACCCTCCGGCTGGGCTCCATCCCAATTTGATAAGCCGGAGAGCAAGCCGTTGAGAGTATCGCTTGTCTCGGGCTCACCAGCCTCAGTAGAGACTTGGGCGGAGTCTCTGGTATCTCGAGTTCCGGAGAAATTGGTGGTAGAGGGGGACTCGGCTTGGGGCTTCTGGGCCGCTGGACGAGCAGAGCCGACTCCGGCGGTCGGTTTATTCGCTGTACCCACAGCTTGCCTGGAAGGGGAGTTGGTGTTGGCGTTGTGTCGATTGAGAACTGGTTTCGATGGCATGTTGCACTCCTATTGGTCTGTCTTGAGAAGACAATAGGAGGGCTCATTCCCCGGAAATTCAAAAGATGTCGGAAGTTGTTGAAATATTGTTACAACACCGGTAACTCCTCAGCCGGCTCTGTCTTAAGGAGAGCTTCGACTGGATGATATAGAAGGAGTTCGCTGCTACTTGCTTTACTTAACGTGAAGAATGTCATGGGAACAAGGGAGTAGATGCAATGGATATTGGAATGATCGGCCTGGGCCGAATGGGCGCGAACATGGTACGCAGGCTGATGAACGCGGGGCACCGCTGTGTGGTGTTTGACCGCGACCTCGAGGCGGTGACGGCTCTGGCCGGCGAGGGAGCGGTGGGTGCGAAGACTCTGGAAGAAATGGTCGAGGCGCTTCCCGCCCCCAGGGCTTTCTGGCTGATGGTGCCCGCCGCCGTTGTCGATAGCGCCATTGCCGATCTGAAGCCGTTGCTCACTTCCGGCGATACGATTATCGATGGAGGAAACTCGTACTACATCGATGACATCCGAAGAGCGAAGGAGCTCGCCGCGAGTGGGATACACTACGTGGACGTCGGGACCAGTGGTGGTGTTTGGGGTCTGGAGCGAGGATACTGCCAGATGATCGGAGGAGAGATCGAGACTGTCCAGCGTCTGGAGCCGATCTTTTCAGCTTTGGCCCCCACCATCGATTCGGCTCCCCGCACGCCCGGACGCTTGGGTGAAACCAGCCAGGCCGAGCACGGATATCTTCACTGCGGAGGCGCCGGAGCCGGCCACTATGTGAAGATGGTCCACAACGGCATCGAGTATGGTGTGATGGCGGCCTATGCGGAAGGCTTGAGTGTCTTGCAGCACGCTAATCTAGGCAACCAGGAGATCGCCAAAAACGCGGAGACAACTCCGCTGCGGGATCCCGAGCACTACCAGTATGATTTTGACCTGGCCGAAATCGCGGAGGTGTGGCGCCGGGGCAGCGTCATCAGTTCCTGGCTACTCGATCTGACCGCCCAGGCGCTGCATCATGAGCCCAATCTGTCGAGCTTTTCGGGCCGGGTGTCCGACTCCGGCGAAGGTCGGTGGACGATGAAGGCTGCCATCGACACCGCTGCTCCCGTGCCGGTCCTAAGCGCAGCGCTTTTCCAGCGCTTCTCGTCTCGGGGCGAATCCGACTATGCGGATAAGGTGTTGTCGGCTATGCGAGGCGCTTTCGGTGGACACCAGGAGATCCTGGAAGAACCTCCCCAACAAAGTTAAACTTCTGCGCAGGAGTTTTAAGAGGCCGCCCAGCCTCCGACGTCTTGGGTTAAGGCGTCGGCCTGAGCGGGACCCCAGGTGCCCATTGCGTAGCTGTGGATAGGTGTGGCGTCGTTTAGGATGGGTTCCACAACCTCCCAGGCCGCTTCCACCGCATCCTGACGTGCGAAAAGGGTGAAATCGCCCTTCATAGCGTCGCCCAGCAAGCGTTCGTAAGGGCCACACCGGTCGGCTTCCGACTGGTGTATCAGAGAAAGCTCGGTAGGAGTCGTTTTCATCGCTTCACCGGGTTTCTTCACATTGGCTCCGAGCACGATCTTGAGTTCGGGGGAGAGTTGAAAACGGATGAAGTTCTCCGCGGGATTGGCGAGATTACCAAGGGGAGGTCGTTTTAGCTCCACCGTGACCTCGGTGGCTGTCTTGGCCAACCCCTTGCCCGCGCGAATAAAGAACGGCACTCCGTCCCAGCGCCATGAATCGATGAACATTTTTAGAGCCACAAAGGTTTCCACAGTGGAGTCCGGAGCAACCCCGGGTTCCTGGCGATAGCCTGAGAACTGGCCGCGAACGACATTCTCCGGTTCGAGGGGTCGGATCTGCCTGAACACCTTGACCAATTCGTCCCGGAGGGAGTCGTGATAGCTGAGCGAGGGGGCCTCCATGGCGAGAAAGCCGACCACCTGCATCAAGTGGTTCTGCACCACATCTCGGATAGCGCCCGCCTCCTCGTAGAAGCTCCCTCGCCCCTGAACTCCGAACGATTCGGCCATCGTTATTTGGACATTCTTGACGTAGTTTCGGTTCCAGATCGGCTCTAGAAAAGTATTCGCGAAACGGAAGATGACCAGGTTTTGAACGGTCTCTTTGCCCAAATAGTGGTCGATGCGAAAGATGTTGGATTCGGGGAAGACCTGGTGAATGGTGGCATTCAGTTTCCTGGCTGTTTCCAGATTGCGACCGAACGGCTTCTCCACGATGATCCGAGCGTTTTCGGCGCATTGCGACTCTTGCAGGTGGGTGGTGACGACCGAGAACAGGCTAGGGGGTATGGCCAGGTAGTGTATAGGGTTTTTGGCTGCGCCGAGCTTTTGATAGAGCTCTTCGAACGTGTTCTGGCTGTTGTAGTCGCCGTCAACGTAACGGAGAAGACTCTTGAGTTTCGAGAAGGCGTCTTCCTCCGCACCACCTCCGTGCTCTTCAAGGCTGGCGTGAGCCCGCTTGACTAAATCGTCAAGGGTCCAGTCGGCTTTGGCCACTCCAATGATGGGGACGTCTAGTTTCCCTCTTTGGATGAGGGCTTGGAGGGCAGGGAAGATCTTTTTGTACGCCAGGTCGCCGGTAGCGCCGAAAAAGACGAAGGCGTCGGAATGTACGGGTGACGGGTTGCTCATTTGAGACGTTTCTGAACTCGAAGCGGTTACTCCCGTTAGTCTGGGATTTCGGGGCAGTGATAAAAGAGGAAACAAGGAAAGCCCTCGGTGGAGGGCTTTCGTCTATTGTTATTCCCCCTTTCGACAAGTTCGGACAGCCGCTCTGTAAACAGATTGAAACAAATCTGTTGCGCCGATGTGAACAAATTTGACGCACGACCCGTCGAGCCGCCTGAACGCAAAAAGCCCGCCGAGGCGGGCCTACAGAGAGTTGGAGTCGCTCAACTTTAGCTTGAGATGTATTGTGTGTAGGCGTTGTGAGCTTTGTCCGCTACCTTCGCTTTGTTGACGGTAACTTTGGCCGTGATTTCGTGTATCTTGGTCTGCAACTCCGACTGGATTTGCCACTGCTGAGTTTGGGACCGGCGTGCCTCGGCGATCATTTGAGTGCCGATCTGTTGGGCCTGTAGGATGTCGCTCTGTTGTATCTGGGCGATTGCCGCCGTGTTTGCAAAATTTGTTCCACCGAAACCGGTAAATCCGTTTATAGCCATCTGATTATCCTCCGACTTGCACACTTCAAGTGCTAGTTTTTATTGTTCGTATCACTTACCGGTTTGTGTTATTAATCGATTCATAAGCTACTACAGAACGTGGTCCCCGGAGTTCCAGAACGGCTGTTAAGGGAAAGTAAAGAATTTTGGCGGGTCGTTTTACATTTCTGTGGATATGAGGTCTCGAGCCGACTCGGCGAGCTGCGAACCTAGTTGTGACGGGGTGTGGTGGAAGTGGAATCGCCGGAGTCCAGATCAAGGGGAAGTCGTCTCAGTATTGAATCGTTGGTTTATGCAGGGAGTGGCCACCATAAAAAAGCGGCCACGGCGACGAGGGATGGCTCTCGTCGTCGTGTTGATGCTCATCTCGATTCTCGGCCTCCTGTTCGGACTCGGTGGTCGCGGCAACGGGCCTTCTCTTCAGACCGCCGGAGAGTCTAACGCGAGAAATATAGCTTATTTCACCGCTCAAGGAGCTTTGCAAAGGGGGCTGACCGAACTCCGACTCGATCCTGCCTACGGTGGGAAGACCAACGGAAAGTTTCCGGGCGCCGGGGGGTCGACTTTCGACATCAAGGTCGTGCGAAATACGGGTGGGACACCCAAGCGGACTCCGGCGGGAGTCGATATCGCTCCCGGATCCACGCTAGTTATGGCCACCGGTCGAGCCGGTAGCTCGGAGCGAATAGTGGCCGGGATTGTGGAAGAAGCAGGGGCCAATTCTGATGGATTCGCGGCCCTGGTGGAAGGCGAACTCAGGGTGCGCGGTGGTGTGGTCGGAGCCTTTAGTGCACCCAACGGTTTCGCGATAGCCGACCTGGTGGAGGAGCCCGGCAAAGCCCAATTGGGAAGTCTCACTGAAGAGATCGTGATTGAAACCCGCGTGCCGAACGATGGCACCCCGCCCATCCCCGCCCGGGTGGAGGGGAGCGTGGCCAGTGCCGATGTGGACGGTGATATCAACACACCCGAGCCTGGTATCTACAGCCTCGAAGCAGGTTCTCAGCTCGCGGGTGAGACCAAGCTAGACAACGCGCCTACCATAGATCCGCCTCCGGCACCGCCGGCCTATCTAGGCGGACCGGACGTTCTTAAGGCGGCCGGAAGTCGAACCTTGCTCCCGGGTCATTACGGCCGTCTCCAAACGGACAACGACGCGGAAATCTTTTTGGAGCCCGGGGATTACTACTTTGCCGATACCTTCAAGACTTACGGTACATCCAAGATTCACGCCAACGGCGAAGTCAGAATTTTTGTTAAGGGTAGTTTTACTTCCGACGACGACTCCTTTGTGAACTACAACGGCGACCCCCGTAACTGTGAGATTATCCTGACCGGCCCACCCAATGCTACCTCGGGGAAAGTGGGATGGGTCTCTCATGCCAGCTACGTCTGGGCCCGGATCAAGCCTCTCAACGGTTCGCTTGGAATTTCCGGCACCTTGTTCGGCGACGTGCAGGGGGGCGGTGTCGATGTGATTGGAGATCCGGACGGCTCGGGTGCGCTTCACTACTTCACTGAGTTGGGTGAAGAAGGCAGCGGTGGTGGAAGCGATATCGGTCTGGGTGGCGGCGAGCTGAGATACGCAACAACGTGGACGGTCAAATAAACCGACGCTCTGGGCTGACGCTTCTCGAAGTCGTTTTCGCCATGTTTCTTTTCGCCACTCTCGTTCCACTTTTCGTGGGGATCTGGATTAAGCATCATCGGGCCGTGGAAAAAAGCGCCGGCGTCATCGCCGCCACCAATATTTGCCAACTGATTCTCGAGCAGGCCATGGAGGCCGGCTATGACGGAGTCGATGGAATGGCTGCGACGACGCTGGCCGATCGGACCCTGACCCTAAGAACGACTATCACTGATGACGTTACCGGCACTTCGTCCACGCACTCCTCCGACAAGAGCTTTGTTTGGTCTCTAACGGTGGACACTCCAACCACGGAGCCTTCATTGAGGACTGGCGAAAAGCTCATTACCGTCGAGATCGAATGGGAAGAGCGTGGAAAAACCCTCACCAATCGAGCCTCGACCCTTGTGGTGGAGGGGCCTTGAGGTCGAGAGACACCGGTCGAGCGTCCTGCCGCGGGCTCACTCTGGTGGAGCTCGCCGTGGCCTCTTTCCTGCTGACGATCCTGCTGACTCTGACGCACCTTGCCCTGGTGGAGGGAGTCAAGAAGCAACAGGCGTTGCAGGAAGAGATAGAACTACAGCAGGACGCTCTCGCCATTCTCACTCGTCTCTCCCGTGAAACTGCGGAGGGCCACTCCGCCACCTTTTGGCCGGACCGGACGCCGGGCTCCCCTCTGACCATGCCCGGTGGAGAGCCAGTGGGGTTCGTCTTTCTCTCACCCCGAGACGACGACGGGCGAATAACTCTCGACCCCGTGTCGAACCGCCCGGTTTGGCAGAAGCGGGTATGCTACTTCTTCCAGCCCGCTCAGCAGAAAGTGTTTCGGTGTGTCGATCCCCTGGCCGCGCCCTCCTCGGTAGCGCCCCCACGAGACGATACAAAAACGACGGGCTGGTTCGAGACGAACCGACCCGCCGATCCTCTTCCGGGTCGGGTGGAGTCTTTCAGTGTCAGCGTCGGCGACTCGCCAAATCAACTCGAGTTCAATTTGACACTGACCTCTCAACGCGGTTCTCGCACCAAATCCCTGGAGTTCATTGCCAGCTCGACCCTGAGGGAATAACTAGCGGGTAATGACCGCTCCACCCTGTCCGTCGGTGATGACCCCGATGCCGGTGTTGGAGTTGCGGTAGCTTCAAGCCGGAAGATTCTCGCAGTTGTAAGTAGAGAAGGGGACCAATCCCCATAACGCGCGAAGAGCACGACCATGAGCCAGGCATCAAACAACGAAGACTCAGAGAGCGTTGAGCTGAAAGAGCAACTCTCGAACGCTCTCTCGGATGTAGAAAACTACAAGAGCGAACTCGCTGCGACAAACTCGCTTCTAGAGGAGGTCGAAGAACTCGTGGCCTTTACCTGGGAGCAGGTCGAGTCCGCGGAAGAAACAGCGCTCAGGACAGCGGAGGTCGCTGACGCCGCTGAAGAGCGAGCCTACAATGCCGAATTGGAGCTCCACAGTTTAGAGCGCAAAAGAGAGCGACAACTGTTCGACCAGGCCCTTGAATTAGCCGTTCGCAAAGCGCGACGTTACGAAAGGGGATTGGCGATTCTGGTCTTTCCAAGAGTGGAGAGAGAGGGAGAAAAGGAACGGCTTCTCAAGGTTTTGAGAGACTCCGACCTCTTTGGCCGCATCGATGAGTCGACCTACGGGGTCATTCTCGAGGAAGACCTGCCGTACCACGATATCGGTGAATGTATCGAGCGTCTGTCAAACAGAATCGAACTACCCTGCGCCTCCGGCATCTTCGGGGTAGACGGCTCGGCTCCGGACGAGTTGCTTGAGGCTGCTCTTGAGGCTCTCGCGGACCTAAAGAACAGCCATCAATAGGCATCCCATCGTCCTACCAAAACCACGCCCACCAGGGCTGATAAAGAATAGCCCAGCAGAGAAGAACGACCCACGCTCTCAGGTGTCATGGAGGCCCCAACCCAACAGCTTCCGCGCTATGGCTAGATGACCGAACAGGGCCGCCAAGACCATTACCGTAGGTAGCCAAACAAAAGGTACGTCCAAGACCCAGACGTTGGGTGGATCGTTGTGAAACTGCCGAAAAGGCACAGGGGTCGAAAGAATAGCCACGCCGACGATATTGACTAGCAGGCCGAATCCCGCCAGGTTCCATATCCAGATGAGCCCTTTGGGCAGAGGTCTCCAGTACAGAATCGAACCCAGGATCAAAGCGGACATTCCGGTGAGTATGTCCAGATTGCGACCGTCGTAGCCCATCTGGACCGGCATCAGTCCTTCTGCATAGGCGCGATGCATGAGGAGTTCGAGGGGAAATCGGAAGCTCTGGAATATGACCAATCCGGCCAGACTCGTAGCGCCGAGAGTCTTGCTGCCAAATGGGCCGAAGACGAGCAGAGTGACCAGCACACTCCCGGTGACCACCGTGAGCAAGAACGGCGGCGGTAGCTCGAAAGAACGAAAGCCCGACCACTGGGTCAGGAGACCCGTCAGCGCCATCCATCCTAGCGCTAATAAGCCCGCCCCGCCGGTCCAGGTTCGGTCCTTGGTGGTCTTCCATGTGAAGGCCGGCAGAGACAGAGCCACCGCGATTGCGAGCAGATAGAAGCCCCCCTCCAGGAACGGGCTGGGTGGGGGTAGAGCGTAGCTATTCATCCTTTGGCCTCCCTCTGAGTTCGGCGAGCAGGATCAGAGATGAGGGACGGTTCGCTCCCTCTCCCATCGGCTCTCTCAACTCCAAAAGGGTGAAATCGGCCTTCCTGAGCAGGGTCACCCAATCGGACAGCGTGTGGAAGTACCAGGGACTGGGTTCGCAGCCTAGAGCCGCAAATCCAGACCAATCTTCTGTCTTCCATCCGCTACGGTACGGTCCGTCCAAAGAGACCGGATGAATGGTCTGTATCAAAACGCGTCCCCTGGATTTGAGCAACGCCGCCGCCGCGCGCAAGGCTGCCTGGGTCGATTCTTCTCCTAGCAGGGAAAAGTTGCAGACGACCAGGTCGAAACTGTTGTTGGGAAGCTCGGCCTCCAGCCGGGAGTAGTCGAGACACAGATATTCTCCGGTTCCAAAGGTCCGAGCGGTGTTGATGAGTCCAGCGGACCCGTCGACACCAACCACTCGCCACCCGAGCTGTGTCATGGCCCGACTCAGCCACCCCTCACCGCATCCCAGGTCGAGAGCCGCTCTGTCTTTTCCGGGGCCGACGGCTTCTAGCATCGCTTCGTTGGTTACCGAAGTCCGGCTCTCGATCCGGTTCTCCCTGACGGCCGATGACCAGGGCTCCGCATTGGCTTCCCAGGAGCTTAGAATCTTACCCTCGTTTAGTGACACTGCATGACCATCCAAACCCTGTCGAAACGAAGCACCGACAAGTCTTCACTCGGGATAAACCAGTAGAGCATACCGGCATCCCCCCAATTCATGTCGGCACTCGAATCCAGCTGGAGAAGCAGAGACCAGTCCTCGGCGGGCAATCCGACGGCGTGTTCGCAGTCCTTTTCCATATCGTCGCTCTGAACTGGGCAAGGATAGCCACCGGACTGCGCTACCACCCCTTCTTCGGGTGTGTGCAACTCATCGATATAAACTTCAAAGTCGCCTTCGTCGCTGACTGCGGGTAGTTCCATCGGGAAGCTGAGCGAAGGCGAAAAAGTGAGGAAACGTTGAGCATAGGTTCGCACTTCCACCAAGCTTTTCTTGAGTCCGAAGAAGCTTCTCTTTTCATAAATCGGAAGCTCCGCGGACCAGGGCTTGCCTGAGGAGACGGGCACGGCCACCGCGTGCCCCTTGTCCTTGGAGGAGCCTCCCCAGTGGTAGTTGTCCCAGAAAAACAGCAAGTGATCAGCGCCGCCCAAGCCAAGGTCCGCGAGCGTGATCTGTGCCAAGAACTCAAGCGGTCGCTGCTCTTTGGCAGGCCACTGAAAGCCGTCTTCCACTTCTGGCAGGCCACCCAGAAAGGATGGACTTCGGGACCCCGTGACCCGAGCGACTCGGCAGGGCCGGGCCGCCGCCGTGATGGCGGCGGAGTAGCGTCCTAGCCCCAGTCGATTTATCTTGCGCGTGAGGTCCATCGAAGGAGTATATTCCTTGTTGGAGTGCTGCACCCTGGCAAGGACTTCCGCACCGTATCGTGCATTTCTAAGGATGAGAAAATTTACGTTCGTTTCAGTTTTACTTGTCTCCCTGGCGCTTTGCGTTTCGGCCGAAGTGCGTCTGATGAACGGGACAGACCAGCCCTTAGTAGTGGACGTCGGTCCCAGTAAGGGAGTGGCATTGCCGGTAGGTCCGGCGCTTTCGGACGTGGTCGGCTCTAAGCTCGGGAAAAACGAGGCCGAGCTTCTAGTTGTCCGCTCGACCGATGGGACGGAGCTTTATCGCGAGCAGGTGAAAACCGACAACATCGTGGTCATCAATCCCCACGGCAACCGGCTGATCCACAACAACCTGGGTGAGTTTCAAGGTGACCCACCTAACAAGAGTTTTCCCATCCTGATCAACGCCACCGGCCGGCAACTCGAATTCGAAGTGAAGTATGCCGACGGCAAGGTCTACAATAAGAAAACTCGCGAACCACGCAGCTCCACGGCCGTCACTTCGGAGAAAGTGGGTCAGTCGCGAAAACTCGGCGAGAGCATGGAAGTGACGGTGACGCTTCCCGGGGGGAGTGTCAAAACCACGATGAAAGTTGGTGGGCTCTACCTTCTCAAGAGCGACGGAAAGCCGACCATTGAAACTCTTCGATAAACTCCTATGAGTTCCAAGCGCAAGCGAAAGAAGAAACATAGACAAGCCATCGGCTCCATTCCGGGAATCCTGGAGGCGGCACCTGGCGCCACCGAGACCGTCATCTCGTCCATGACCTACGATGGAGAGCGCTTCAAGGAAAAAGTCATCGACAATATCGACGGTAGCGTGGGTAAGAAGCATTCCGGAGTGCTTTGGCTGAACTTTGAGGGTCTTAAAGACGTGGTGTCGATCGAAAAGATCGGCGACCACTTCGGTATCCACAGGCTCGCTCTGGAAGACATTCTCTACAGCGAGCGACCTCGTGCCGACGATTTCGAGAGCCATCTTTTTCTGAGCTTGGCGATGTTGGACGCAGACACGGGTCAGCTTGAGCAGCTCGGTTTGTTGCTGGGGAAAGACCACGTCCTGACGTTTCAAGAGGGAGCACCTGGAGACTGTCTCACGCCCGTCCGGTTGAGACTGCGCGAATCGAAAGGTCAGATTCGCAAACGCGGTCCAGACTATCTTACCTACGCCATTGTCGACACGGTCGTGGATAACTACTTTCCTCTTCTCGATCGCTGGAGTCACGAACTCGAGGTTCTGGAAGAGAAGCTAGAGAAGGACCACCACGATCGGGAAAGCGTGGAGAAGACTCGACAGATTCGTCGAGAGGCCGGTACCCTGAGGCGCGTCGTTCGTCAAATGAGGGAAGGGTTATCGTTTTTTTCAAAGAGTCGCTCTCCTCTGCTCACGGAGAATTCGCGCCCTTATTTTCGAGACAGTCTGGACCACTCGATCGAGCTACACGAAGAGCTGGAGCACATTCGAGAGTGGACCAGCGAACTGCTATCCCATCATCAATCCAACCTCTCCCAACAGACCAACGAGGCTATGCAGACCCTCACGGTGATCGGAGCGATCTTCATTCCCCTTTCTTTCATCGCGGGACTCTACGGGATGAACTTCGACCCTTCGGTGTCGCCCTGGAATATGCCCGAGTTGCATTATCCGTACGGCTACCCGATTGTGTTGGCCGTCATGGCCGGCGTGGCTGGAGGCTTCCTCATCTATTTCAAGAGAAAAGGCTGGATGTAGGCTTTCGCGAAGGGGATCTCGATGGCGCAACTAGCAAAGATAGATGTCTTGGCCGCCGCGGCTTGTCCGAATTGCCGCCAGCGTGTGACCGATCTCGATCTGGACGAGGTGGCCGGTGGCGGACAGCATCAGTGTCTTTTCTGCGGGCATTTTATGAATATCCCTCAATCAATTGTGGAGAAGCTGGTCGCTCAGCGCGAGGCGGCGCTGGCCGAGCGGCAGAACGACTCGTTCTTTGACCGCATCGTGGCCTTTTTCGCCTCCTTGTTTGGGAAATAGTCCGCTCTTTAACAATCTCCTCATGAACTCGCGTCTGTTTGGGTGCACAATGGAACTCCATGCAGCTCTCCTCTTCGATACCGACGCGCCGCGCGATCCCCGATAGTTTTATCATTATGGCTCCGAAGGCCGCAGGCCTTGCCGCGGTTGAGGAGGACAAGGTGTTGGGCGGCACTCAAGATACCGTTTTTCTATTGAGCGACTCGTTGGAGCAGATTCGGACTTTGAGTGAGAGTGGAGCGAGAGTCTTCCCCAACTACGAATACGAGGGAGACCTATTCGACTCGGCGGTTGTTTCTGAAGGTTCACCTGGGGCCGACTTTCCTCGACATCTGGAGATCATGAACATCGGTCCCGCCTGGGAGGTCTCCAAAGGAAGGCCCGAGGTGCTGTCTGCCGTTACCGATACGGGGCTCGATCTCGGACACCCGCTGCTTCAGAGCACGGTTTGGGAGAATCCTGACGAAGTTGCCGGAAACGGTCGGGACGACGACTCCAACGGTAAAGTCGATGACCTGCACGGTTGGGATTTCACCGACCAGGACGGCGACCCCGGTGAAGCCGACGGAAGCCATCACACGCACGTCTTCGGAGCGGTCCACGCCCAGGACGAAGGTCGGGGTGTGGTGGGAGTGGCTCCCGGGAGTAAGGGAATGGCGCTTCGCATCGGTGGAGGCAAACGCCGGTTTAGTTCGGCTGTGATGATCGAGAGCTATCTCTACGCATTGGAGAATGGAGCCAAAAGCATCAACACCAGTTTCAATATCGACGGCTTCGTGGGCGATCGAGCGATCGAGGAGACCTATCGTCAACTGGCCGAGGAAGATGTGCTGCTCTTCAACTCGGCGGGGAATAGCGGGCGCAGAAACCCCAGACGTGGCGAACTGGAAGACGTCGTCCTGGTGGCTTCCACTCAAACGGCCGACGGTCTGGTCGATAAGCGAAGCGATTTTTCGAATTACGGTTCGGGCATCGATATCGCCGCCCCCGGAAGTGACATCGTCTCCACCCTGCCCGGCGAGCGGTCCGGCCCCTTGAGCGGAACAAGTATGGCGAGCCCGCTGGTGATGGGAGTCGACCTGCTGGTGCAGAGCGCTCATCCCGATTGGAATCGCGCCCAGCGTTGGGCCCAAATCGCCGGTACGGCCGACTCCATCGATGCCTTGAATGCGGAAGATGCCGGGGAGCTGGGTTATGGACGCGTCAACGCTGGTCGAGCGCTCACCGAGGCCTTGCCACCTCCCACCATCACGCCGGAACTCTCGACCTTCCCCAACGGGCAGACGATGAACGTCAAACTTCGATTCGACAAGGTTCTGGACCCGAAAAAGGCCAGTCTCGCCGAGGCCTGGACGATCGTCGACGAGAGTGGGGAAGTGGTGCGGAGCGGACCTCCCAGAGAGGTTCGATTGATGACCAACGAGATCGATTTCAACGTAGCCAAGCTGCCCAAGGGTTCTTACACTCTAGTCGGGTCGGCCGAGTATCTTCAAGACCCGTTCGGGCAGCCGCTCGACGGGAATAAGGATGGGATGGCCGGAGACGACCTGATTGTGAGTTTTCAGCGAATTAGTTAGACCCTCTGCCCAGAGCGTCGAGGACCGCGCAGCCCGAGCTAGAGCGGCATCGCCTGAGTAGCTCGGAGACCTGATCTTCCAGTTCTTCGAGCTCTCGTTTTCGCTCTTTGATCGCCTGGAGGTTCTTTTCGGCCAGGGCGCAGGCCGACTGACAGGAGTTTTCCGACTCTCCGAGCTTCAGGAGAGAGCCGATGTCGGCAAGAGAAAACCCGAAGTTCTTCGCTCTCCTGATAAAGAGCAGCTGGTCCAGAGCTTCCGGAGGATAGGTCCGGTAGCCGCTGGTCGGCTTGGGCGGTTCTTCCAGCAAGCCGACGCGCTGATAGTAGCGGACCGTTTCCACGCTGACGTTGGCTTCTTGGGCGAGGGTACCGATGGTCATATGAACTCCTTGACACCGTACCTGGGTACGGTGTTTAACATAGTTTCATGTTTCGACGTTCACATCAACTGATAGTCCCCGCCATGGTTGCGCTTTTTCTGATCTTTGGCGCCTCGCCGGCTCTGGCCGAGCAGGCGCCTTGCGCGGTTTGTTCCACGGAGCAACAAAGGCTCCACGAAGAAGATTGCTCTCTCTCGGAGACCTGGGAGGGCGAGAAGTTTTATTTCTGCCAATCTCGCTGCCGCGATACATTCATGGAAGACCCCCAGAGCTGGAGTACCCGTTTTCTGGCCTTGCGGGATTCGAAAGCTGCTAAGGAGCAGATCCAAGTGGGAGACGAAATGCCCCGCTTCCGTCTGCCGCTCGAGCCGATCGGATCGATCGGTACGGAAGACCTGGCCGACAAGGTCGTTTTGATCAACGGTTGGGCCTCCTGGTGCGCTCCTTGTATGGAAGAGATGCCCGCTCTCATCAAGCTCCAGGACGAACTCAGGGACCAGGGCCTGGTGGTGCTGGGGCTATCCTTCGATAAGACTCGGGAGAAGCATCGGGAAACGGTGGCTGAAAAAGGCTTCAACTTCCCTTCGGTCTACGCCGATCAACCTGAAGTTCAGAAATTCTTGGAGAGTCTGGGAGAGTTTGAAGCGATTCCGTTCACTCTGATTGTGGATCGAGACGGCAAGCTGGTCGAGAGACTGGATAGACCCGGGACCTACGAGGAGTTTCAAGAGCTATTGAAACCTCATCTACTCCCCACCGAGGAAGTTCCGGAGCAAGCCAATACGGGCTCCGTCGTCCCCAGTTGACCTGGCTGACCCGGTGAGGGCACGGTGGTCCGTGGGGCTACCTCAATTTCCAGGACAAGATGGACCTACACCACTCGGGTGGTCCCGACTATCGACGTGGAGCGAGCGCAATGGCGCAACACGCTGACTTATCGGGTCAATGATGATCTTCAGGTGGGAGTGGAGTACAACCCTCTGGGCCAGGACGTCGGGCCTCTCGTGAACTGGCGTCTGCTTAGGGAGACAAAGAATCGGCCCGCTGTCATCATAGGCACCAGCTCGGACCGAATCGGCACGCCTAGCGGGAGAGCTTACTATGTAACCGTGTCAAAAGAGGTTGCCGACGGGTTGGGAATCTACGTGGGTGCTATGTACGGAGAGTTTGAAGATAAGATTCGGATTCCGGCCGGCGTGTCGTATCGCTTTGACGACAGGTGGAGTGCGCTCTTTGCCTTCGACGGCGTGAACGGGCATCCGATGGTGACCTATCAGTGGGACCGGTACAACCTGACTTTCCTGATGGTAGGGTCGAAGCATCCGGGTTTATCGTTCGGAGTTGGGTTCTAGACCTCGTTGCTCAACCGAGTCGACAAACACCTGGCCGTCTTCGATCCGAAAGTAGGCTCGCCAATGGCCACAAGCTATCCTAAAACGATCATCATAAGGCACGATACGTCGGGTCCGGTGGGGATAGGGGTCTAGAGAGAGTGTTCGGACCAGTTTCTCCCTCAACGGGCTTCGAGTTTCCAGCACTCGATCTGCCCCCTCGGAGAAATGAACTCGATAGGACGGCTCCGACGACTGCTCCACCATTTTTCCGTACCATCCACTCTCCTCATCGGGGAAGGCATCGAATTCGGGAATATAAGGCTTGATATCGAGGATGGGGGTGTCGTCGAGGAGGTCGTGGGCTCCGATATACAGTTCGTGTCGCTCGATGCCGAGCAGGCTGACGTTGCTGATAGCGATAGGGTTTGGTCGATAAGGAGAGCGGGAGGCAAACGTGCCGACACGGCCCGTTCGACCCCGGGGAGGCAAGGTGGTCGGTCGCCAGTTGTCGTTCTTGTGAAACCACCAGACCAGCCAGATGCGGCTGAAGCCCTCCAGGTCTCGGAGCGCGACTTCGTAATTTTGTCCTTGAAGCAACTCGATGACCCCTTCGACCTGGTGGTCGCCGGACGGTTGGGGTGGGAGTTCGTACTTTTGTTCTGCTTTGGAGCGCAGGTAGCCGATCGGCTGTAGGGTTAGTTTAGGATGAGATGTCACGATTCTGTTGCCAGCGTCGCGAGAAGTAGAACGTGACCAGGAACAGGAAAGCGAACCTGGCCAGACTGTCACCCACAGCCATCCCGTAGTCGGGAAGCCCGGCCCAGGAGAATCGCGACAAGATCATCCAACTGAAGAGAAGTGAGATAACCAGAGTGGAGCCCAGTCCCCAGATGCCCCAGATAAAGGGGTTGTAGTCTTCTTTCTTTCGCCTGTTGACGAAAACAGCCAGGCCGGCCGGGAGCAGGAAGCCTGCCAGCAGGAGAAAGGTCGTGGAGGTGCCCAGCATGGAGTGAATCCTGGCCGCGCCGCTTTCTTCTTGACCCTGTCGGCGCACCGAGATGCTCTCTTTGAAGGAGGCGGTCACGGCGTTGGCCGTTTCTTCCGCCTTTTCGCCCTGCACCGCTATCATCAGTGTTTTTCCCGCGTCGGAGCCGAAGTACGCGCAGCCTTGGTTCAAGCGAAGTTCGACCGACCCCGGCCAAGGGTAGGGCGCCATAAGCGTCTCCAGCAGCTTCAAATTCGGGGCGTTTTCGAGGTGGACGACCAGATCTTTCTGCAGCACCTGCATGGCCGTGGCGTTGTCCACTTCGCTTTGGCGGTCCCAAGCCGCGACGAGGAGCCTCTGAGTAGGGGAGCGACCCAGATAGACGACCCCGCCGTCAGTCTTGTCCCGGCTCCAAATGAGTCCTTGGGGCACGTAGAGAGTGCCGTAGGAAAACTCGAGCTTCCCTTCGCTCTCCTTCACCTCAGGCGAGTCGGCCCAGGCCGTCATCGTCAGCAGCAAGGTTAGGAGAAAAAGGGCCAGCGGCGGCCGGAACGCGGAAATCATCAGCAACAGGTTATCATGAGTGCAACCATTGCGCCATCAGATTCAGAGCTTGTAACAGATCGGGGCAGTGGCTCTCTACGAACGCCCGACCGCTGCCTTTAAAGCCGGCGACATTCTCCAGAGCCGCTGCGCCGTCGAAGTTCACCGTGGCCAGGCGGAAGGTCAACTCCGTCGGGTCACGTCCAAAGTCGCTTCCGGGTAGGACCGCGACACCGGTTTCGGTGAGAAGCTTTTCGCACAACTCTTCGCTCGTACGGACCCCTTTAGCCTCCATCTTGTCGGCGAGAGCGGAGGCATCGGGGAAGAGATAAAAACCGCCCTCCGGTTTGGGGACTTGCAATCCGGCTTCGCTCAATATCTGATGCGCGGTCTCTCCCACCATCGTCAAGACCTCTCGGGAGTGACGCAGGTAGGTTTGAAGCCTCTCATCCGGCTGGTAAGCGGCCACGGCGGCCCACTGAATCGGGGCGCTCACCGAGGTGTAGGTTTCGCTGGCCACCACGCACATCGCCTCTCGGAGCCAGTCGAGAGACTTGGGAAAGAGGAAAGTGCCCAGACGCCAGCCTCCGGCGCCGCACCACTTGCTGAGTCCGTTGGAGATGATGGTGCCCTCGGGATAGAAGGTCGCCAGCGACACGTGGTCGCCGGCATGATTGACTTCCCCGTAAATTTCGTCGGAGAGCACCAGCAAGCCGTACTCCCGGCACACTTTGGCAATCTCCTTGAGCCGCTCCTTGTCGAGGGTGGTGCCGGCCGGGTTATTGGGATAGTTGAGTATCAGCAGGCGCGGACGAGTCGGGTCGTTTTGGCAGGCCTGTCTGAGGCCCTCGGGCTTCAGGCGCCATCCGTCCTCCACGGTGGTGGGAATCCAGCAGGTCGGGAGACCGAGAAGACTCGCCTGCGGTTGATAGCTCACCCAGGATGGGGCCGGGATGAGTAGCTCGCCGGAAAAGCACAGTTGAGCCAGAAACAACAACTCCTTGGAGCCGGGACCGATCATCACGTCGTCGGCCGAGGCCTCCAGCCCGTCTCGCCGATTGTGAAAGGCGGCCACGGCTTCTCGGAGAGGCTTCAATCCGGCCACCGGCAGATAGTCTTTTTGATGGGCCTGCTTTCGCAGTTCTTCGGCCACGAAATCGGGGACGGGAAAGGGGGACTGGCCGAGTCCGAGGCGGTAGATTTTTCGTCCCAGGTCTTGCAGCTCAGCGGAGCGTTCGTTGATGGCCAGAGTGGCCGATCTCTTGGTTCGTCTTACGTTCAGATTCAGGTGGCGAGTCACGGATTTCATCTGATGAGGTTGGACTTTTGGTCTTGGGTGGCCTTCCCCCTTTGCCGGTCTGCCTTGTATCGTTTTTTAACAATCTTTCAGTCGAAGTCATTTTCTCGCAAGAGGCGTCCTCTAGGATGAAGCCGTGACTTTTATCGACACCATCCGCTCTTCTCTGTCCCATAAAAAGAGAAACCGCCGTCTCGACAACCATTTCGACGGCCACCTGGTGGGTGCTCCGCGGGAGACTTACCAACCTTCGGTCGGCTTGGAGTCGGTCCAGCCGGTACGGCCTGAGAAAGGTGGCTCGAATGGAGATATCATTTGGGTCAACGGCATCATGACCGATGTTGCCTTGCAGAAAGAGGATATGCAGCAAGCCGCCGACACTCTGGGCAAGAATGTCATCGGGATTCACAACGCCACCGAGGGGATGAGTCGCGATCTTCTTCAGTGCCTCAAGGATAAAGCCGGAAGAGGCACCAATCCTGCCGTGGAAAGCCTTACCAAGATTCTGTACAACCATCTCTCCGGCCCGGGGAACTCTTCACTTCACGTGGTCGGACACAGTCAGGGCGCTCTGATCGCCGGCCGGTCCCTCAAGAAAGTTCAAAAACAACTGCGGGACGAGGGCTGCTCGGCTGCTCAGGCAGCCGGCTTGCTCGGCGGTGTGACCTTGACCACCCTGGGAGGCGCGGGGGCTCGCTTCCCCGATGGCCCTGTGTATCAGCATGTTATTAATGTCGCCGACCCGATTCCGATGACTACCGGAGCCGTAGGCCTTGCCGGGACGCGTCCAGGGAAGGGTGCCCAACATCATTTCTTTTTCAAGACTCGAAAACCGGATAAATCATCTCTACCCTCCTGGAAAAGGCCTGTTGAGCGAGCGGCCAGGATGATGGATCAGACTGTGCACGGACCACGCCACGTGTATCTCGACCAGTCGGAGTGGAATCTCATCTAGCAGAGGCGATAGTAATTTAGGCCCGGAGGGTCTCCGCGTCGAACGATTGAATGGCCTCGCCGTGGATCTTGATCTTGAGATATTGTCACGGCTTCAGTTCGCTCTGACCATCATGTTTCACTACCTCTTCCCACCCCTCACCATCGGGCTGGGAATGCTGATGGTGTGGGCCGAGGGGCGCTGGCTCAAGACCGGCGATCCCCTCTACGAATCGATAGCGTTCTTCTGGACCAGGCTGTTCGCGGTCAACTTTGCCATGGGGGTGGCCACCGGTATCGTCATGGAGTTTGAGTTCGGAACCAATTGGGCCACCTACTCCAGGTTTGTCGGTGACGTCTTCGGTTCGGCTCTCGCTGCCGAGGGCATTTTCGCTTTCTTTTTGGAGTCCGGGTTTCTGGGAGTGGTCGTCTTCGGCTGGAACAAGGTCTCCCCGCGCTTTCATTTCTTCGCCACCTGTATGGTCTGTTTGGGTGGATTTTTCAGCTCGATCTGGATAGTGATCGCCAACAGCTTCATGCAAACTCCGGCCGGCTACCGACTGGCCGAAGAGGGAGGGCGGGTGCGGGCGGAGATCACGGACTTCTGGGCCATGATATTCAACCCGTCCACGATGGATCGATTGGTGCACGTGTGGCTAGGGTGTTTCATCCTGGGAGCTTTCTTCGCGCTCTCCATCGCCAGTTGGTATCTTCTTCACGGCAAGTTTGAGACCGAATCGAGAGCGATGTTTCGGATGAGTCTCCTCTTCGCGGTGGTCACCTCGACCCTGATGATGTTGTCCGGGCACTCCAACGCCCGCATGGTGAGTCGAGAGCAGCCCGCGAAACTGGCGGCCTTCGAGGCCCACTTCAAGACCGGCGATGAGGGCACCGGGATGTATGTCTTCGGCATTCCGGACGAAGAGACCAAGACCGTGAGATATGGGGTGGAGATTCCCTCTATGCTCAGTATTCTGGTGTATGGCGACCCGGACAAACCGGTGACCGGGTTGGACAAGTTTCCACCTGAAGATCACCCGCCCGTGCTGGTCCCGTTTTTCACCTACCGCCTGATGATCGGCTGCGGTGTCTTCTTCGTCCTCTTGAGTTGGGGAGCGTTGGCGATCGAGAAACTGAAAGGCGATATCACGAAGTATCCCTGGCTGCTCAAGCTCTGCGTCTTTTCGGTGCTGCCCGCCTACGCGGCAAACGAGGCGGGCTGGGTATCGGCGGAGATGGGTCGACAACCCTGGATCGTTTACGGGCTTATGCGCACGAAGGACGGACTATCCCAGTCGGTCCACGCCAACCAGGTGCTCAGCTCCATGATCATGTTCGGAGTGGTCTATTTCTTGCTCTTTTTGGTGTACGTCTACGTGATGAACGAGAAGATTCAGCACGGGCCTTTCGTCCCCAGCCACAGTAAGACAACCCCCGAGGAAGCCAGAGAGCGAGGTCTCACGGGAGCCTGATGGACCTGCACATCTTTTGGTTTGTGGTCATCGGGATACTGTTGGCCGGATACGCCTTCTTGGACGGCTTCGACCTCGGCGTCGGCATCGTCTTCTACACCGCCAAGACGGACGACGAGAGACGTCTTTTCATGAATAGTATCGGACCGATCTGGGACGGCAACGAAGTCTGGCTCGTCACTTTCGGAGGAGCGCTCTTCGCCGCTTTTCCCGAGGTCTACGCCACCTCTTTTTCGGCCTTCTATCTGCCTTTCATGCTTCTCTTGGTGGGGCTCGTTTTTCGAGCCGTTTCGCTGGAGTTCAGGAGCAAGGTCAAGTCCGATGCCTGGCGCCGAACCTGGGACTTCAGCTTCTGCGCGGCAAGCGTTCTCATTTCGTTTCTGTTTGGAGTAGCGGTGGGCAACAGTATGGTCGGTCTGCCTATCGACGGCACGCGTGAGTTCGTGGGAGGGCTCGGAGACCTCCTGAGCTTCTATCCATTGTTGGTAGGCTGTCTGGTTGTCAGCCTGTTTGCTCTGCACGGCTCGGTCTTTCTCTTCTTAAAGATGGAGTCCGATCTCCAAGATCGGCTGAAGCCGCTCATGTGGAAATGCTTCGGTCTGTTTCTGGTGCTATATCTCTTCGCCACCGTCATCACCCTGGTCACGATCCCCCAAGCCGTGGAGCCGTTTCGCACACCAGGTCCGTCCTGGCTGGTGGTTTTGATCAGTATTCTTGCTCTCTGCAACATACCTCGAGCGCTCTACCAGGAGCGCCCCGGTCAAGCTTTTCTCTCCTCGGGTGCCATCATCGTGGCGCTGACAACTCTCTTCGGAATCGCCCTCTTCCCCAACATGTTGGTCTCCAGCATCGACCCGGCCTACAACCTCACCATCTACAACGCCGCCTCCTCGGAGACGACTCTGAAGATTATGAGAAACGTCGCCTTTATGGGGATGCCGTTTGTTCTTTCCTACTTTGCCGTGGTCTATTGGATCTTTCGCGGCAAAGTCACTCTGCACGAGACCAGCTACTAAGGCTAACAGACCGGCGCGGGAGTGGGGGGGCTACTGCTAGAATGAGCATCTCTTATGAGAATAAAATTCGCTTTTCTGATCCTATGTTTGCTTCTTGTCTCCGGCTGTAAAGAACAGCAGCTTGACCCGGAGACTCTGAGAGCTCATGGACGAGAGCGAGCCGAGATCGCCTCAAGTCCGGACCGCTATACCTGCATCGAGTCCGCGTTGGCCGGGCCTCCTATAGTCGCTCGGGCTCTGCTCGATTCCGGACGGTATGAGGAGCTAGAGGAACTCTTCGCGGCCACCGAGGCTGCTCAAGAGAGGCTCGACCCCATCTTCTCGCCTTCACAAGCCCTGTACGAGGTTTTTGATTCCGCCGAGTCTTCGACTTATTTCGAACATGAGATCGAGCTTTGGCGCCGTCATTCTCCAGACTCTAAATATCCGAAGCTCGCACTTGCGGTTATGAGGAGCAACACCTTCATGAGGAAGGCGACAGGCTGGAGGACCATGGAGGAGAGGCAGGCGTTGGGAATGGACGCACGGCTGGCCCTAAAGGCGATTCGAGAGGCCGAGCAAGACCCGGCTTGCGTGGAGAGTCCCGAGTTGTGGGAGGCCAAGATGCTCGTCGCCACCGCATCGGGTGCCCCCACCGAAGTTTGCGAGGCTGCCTTTCAGGAGGTTTTGAAGCGGGACCCGCAGCGTTGGAGCGCCTTCGGATGGAGAGCGAATCAGGAGACTCCTAAGTGGACTGGTAAAGCGGGGCTGCATCAACGAATGCTCAATAGATTCTACAAGGATTACGGCCCCGAAGCCTACACCGCCTACGCCGTTTGGCGATTTCGGGAGTTCTACGCTCATCGGGAGGATAGATTCACCAAATCCGGCTTTGAGTGGAAGCGACTTGAAGAGGGGTTCGATGCCCTCGACAAGACCTATCCGGATGACTTGTTGCTCCTCTCTATGCGAGCCAGATTTGCTCTTCTCTTCGGGAAGAAAGAAGAGGCCGCGGAAATCCTGGAGAGGCTCGACGGGAACGTCAGCTTCATCGCCTTCGGAACGGACGAATCCTGGAAACAGGCCGGGGAGGTCATGGAGCACTTCGGAGGTTCTCCCGAGGTCATCTCTTATCCGGCCGGACCGGAGAGTCGTTTCTACAAGAGCTATCCGGTTTTGCAAGAGAAGAAGCTGGGCGTTGAGATCACCCGCCTCGCTTGGAACGAGCGCTTCTACGCGCTGGAAGCGCTGGCGGAGTCGCTGAAGCAAGACGAGATTTTGCTGGACATGCTCTACGACCGTTGCAGGCAACTGGGCGCCTTCGATAATCCGGAGAGTGTTACCGCACGTCTGGAAAGATGGTGCGGCTTTATCCCGGAGTCCCAGACTGCTCGGACGGCCCTCGCCACCCATCTCGTGCATCTTGGCTGGGAGGCGCGGGGCTACGGATACGCAGACACGGTGAGCGACGAAGGATGGAGAGTTCTGAAGCAGCGCCTGAACGAAGCCGCGTCCCTCCTGGAGGCTCCGTCCGACAGCGCCGGCTGTGCGCTGAGAATATCGGTGGCCATGGGTCGGAGTGAGTCGCTCGAGGTGGTGGATCAAATGGTCGACCTGTCTTTGAAACTGGACCCTTCGGCGATTCAACCGGTGATCGCCAAATGTATCTACTTGCTTCCTCGATGGGGTGGAAGTAAGGAACAGGTGGTTGGTTTTTTGGAAGAGACGATGAAGGAGCGCGGCGATCAGGTGCTTCTGAAGATTCTCAACAACCCGACTTATGGGGATGCCTTCCACGAGTTTGCCTCGGAGGATATGTTGAGGAGAGCGCTGGCGGCAGCTCTGAAGGAACCGATCGATCCCAACCTGGCCTTGCACGCTCTGAGAGTCGACGCGCACGGTGCCGACCCCCAGAAGCTGGAAGCTTATCTGAACGAAGTTTGGAAGCAGAAAGCCGAGATGCGTTGGCGGGCCGGCGAGTATCGTGCCCTAAAGGAGAGCCTTGAGCAGAAGAACACTTCTACCGGTTCGACGGCTAAGGTGGTCGAATGGGGCGAGTATCGCTCCACCCTGCCGAAGCCCACTCGTCTTTCGGAGAACAAGAGTCTTCCAATCGTCATCGGACGTAGCCTTGGGGTGAAGGTTCGCTACCCGCATAACGTATCCAGCTACATCGAGCGGAGAGTGACCCTGGAGCGGCCGGGTCCGGACGGTCCTATCTCCGAGGAACGTGTCGAACGCTTCGCCCCTTTCACCTTGCTTGCGGGAAAGGAAGAACTCATTTTGTGGGACCTCTTAGAGAAAGACTACCAGCCCGGGAAATGGACCTTGACGGTGAAAGACAACTGGCAAGAGATTGCCAAACAAGAGTTTCAGATGGTGGACGGCAAGGGCGCTTCGGAGCCCGGAATGCGCCTCATTTACGTGGGAGCGGTCGAGTGGGATAAGGAGTTCCTGATGGGTCGCCCCGTGCCTGGCAATCCTAAGGCGGTCATTGGACAAGCCTTCGGCGTGGAAGTCCAGTACGTGGGCAAACCGAAGAGCGTGAGCAGTTGGTGGTCCCTACCGGGGAAACCCCACGCCGAGGAGTACGATTTCGATTGCTCGGGAGTGCCCAAAGGAATCAATCCGAGGACCCAACACGATTTCATCTTGGAGCGACCGGACGAGCTTCGTCCCGGTACTTGGAAAGTCGGCTTTAAGGTCGACGGTCGGGAGGTGGGGGAAGTGCCGATTCAGGTCGATAAGCACTTCTAGTGCATCGCAGAGGAGGCGCTTCCTTGTCGATCAATAGACCCTGTGGCCACATTGTGGTAACGTTGTCGTATGCCGAAGAACAGCCTCGTAAAGACTCTTCAAAAGCGTGGTAACAGCCACGCCTTAGTCATCGACAAAACCTTGATGGAGCAACTTGGGATTGGTCCGGACACTCCACTTCAGTTAACCGTAACCGGCGGCTCCCTAGTGGTCCGCCCTATCAACAGCGGAGCGGGTAGAGAGCGCGTGGCTGATTCTTTGGCGAAGATTCGAGAGCAGCCTGGATACTCGGAGATGCTGTCCAATCTTGCAAAATGACCCCGTCTTTCTAAATCTCGACGACATTCTCCAGATACATCGAGACACTGTCTGCAACGAAGGCGGGGGCGACGGAGTCAGGGATATTGCTCTCATCGACTCAGCCGTTTCCGCTCCGAAAGCAACCTTTGGAGGGGAGTACCTTCACATCGACCTTGCAGCGATGACCGCAGCGCTCATGCTTGCCCTCATTTCAAACCACGGCTTTGTCGACGGCAATAAGCGTGTCGGTACATTGGCCGCGCTGGTTTTTCGTGACATCAACGGTGAAGACAATTTCCCCCCATCGGAAGAGTTGGAGGCGACTACCTTTTCGGTAGCGCGAGGCGAGATGTCTCGTGATGAGCTGGCTGATAGGTGGAGAAGCTTTGACTGATAGCGCTCGGCTTCGACTGCGGAGTAACGGCGAGCGACCTCTCGCGGGCTGCCCGCCAATGCGCTTTGTTTTCAAAATCCGGCTCGTGGCTCTGAGTATGACAGGCCCTGCATAACAACTCGAGACAGCCAGGGTCGCTACTCCCCCCTTCACTCACCGGGTCACGATGGTGCACATCCAGCCGCCCACCCTTTCGGCCACAACACTCACAGCGATGGCCGGCCCGGGCGAACACCTGGCGGATAGTGGCGTTGGGAATGGCCGTTCGTTTGGGCGGGGAAACACTTGTGGGAGTCGCCGAGGGGTAGTCGTTTTGTTGTTCAGGTGAATCACACAAGTGATCGAGGGGGTGCTCAACCGCTGTCGTTCCGTGACCCGGGCGAGATTGGAGAGCGCCATCGACCGACCGGTCGCTCACGTCCTCTTGCTCCTCGTCCTGCATGCTTTTGGCGGGAGTGCTCAACTCAACCTCGCTCTCCGTCACCTTCGTAGCTTCGACGGTTGTCTCAACTCCCGATTTCTCGGAGTCAGGAGTCTCCAGAACAGCATCCACTAGCCCATCGGCACCCAACCTGAGAACCTCGTGACCTTCAAGCGCCTTCTCCAAGACCTCGGAAGCCACCGGCAAAACTCCCCGCTCCGTCTCATACCAAGCTTCCTCTGAACCTTCCATCGTGTGCACCAATACTTGATGCCGAGCCCGAGCTTTAGCCGTCCCCTGAGATAAGACGGATTCGGCCATGCGTTTCAACACCTCGGCCCGAGGCAAGCGGCGACCCTCTTGGGCGCGGACTCGACTTTCGGCTTGCTCGTACAACGCGTACTGGTCCGGCGTCAATTCGAAAACCAGACGGATAGTTCGGGGCGGAGAAGGCGGGGCGGGAAAGTCGATGGTCACCTTGGAATCTATCGATATCTTATTGTCCTCGACAACGTCACTCCTCAGTCCAACTGCCGTTGCGGTGTCGATGACCTGCGACTTCTCTTCTCGGGTCGCTTCCCCATCGGCGCCAGAAAGTGCAACCACCTCCGGGGTGACTCGCTCCAAGCTCTCCGTCACCTCAGATTCGGCGTTCTCAGAGGGCTCACAAGCCAACGGCTCTGCGGAGAGCAACAACTCCTTCACCTCATCGGGAGAGACCGAAGGCCTCCCCGCCAACGAAGCGTTCAGGGCCCGATGCCTTTTCCACTCCAACGGACTCAAGGCCACCTTCCGCTCCACCTCCACCGAGGTATGCTGCTTGGCAAACTCCAACCAGGCAGCTTCTGTCTCCGGCGTCGCCAGTCCATGCATCACCCGAACCTTAGACCAGCAAACCTTCCCCGCCCGAAAAGCCTCCGACATCAAAGGCAAATGCTCCAAAGCCTCTGCCGCCCCCAGCAACGCACCAACCTTACGTCCCGACAACTGAAGCACCCGCTCCGCATAAGCCGACAAAGTCCCAAACCCCAACTTCCTAAAAGAGCCACTTCTCTTCAGGGCCAGAAGACACAGTCCCATCTTCCATTCCGCGTCAGCCATCGCTCCGCGAATTCGACGGCTGGTTTTGTCTAATTGGAGATTTCGCGGCAAGTCGATCACCTAGAACGCGGCATGCCGATCGCTCAAAACGCACGAAGTCGATCACCCATTTCGCGGGAAGTCGATCGCTCGTACCGGACG
>Ga0208701_100031_pt1 | contig 72729 bp, 70 predicted proteins | sample DeeseametaMP1482_FD_184188 | JGI IMG/M metagenome (GOLD analysis project Ga0208701, IMG submission 184188) | Marine microbial communities from the Deep Pacific Ocean - MP1482 (SPAdes) | ecosystem: Environmental > Aquatic > Marine > Oceanic | place: South of Fiji, South Pacific Ocean | collected... | reverse complement strand
CCTCGGCGTAGACCTTCGTCTCCTGGAGTTGCCGGTATTTTTCCAGAATGGCCGCGTCGTAGGGTGAGTCGAGTTTGGCTATCTCCTGGTCGGGATCGATCGATTCAAAGTCGGTGCCGGCCAGGGTGGCCGCGCTTTTCCAGGAGGAGAGGGCGGTTTGAGAAGCTCCTCGGTTGGCGCAGAAGATCGGGAGTACGGCGATGTCGTTATCGGCGGCCAATTGGAACGCTTCCGTGGGGCTGACGGGTCCTTGTCCGAACCCTTCGTTGCCGGCGATGACGATGAGTTTGTCCACCGAATCGTTGGAGTTCCAATCCAGCTCTTCGACGGCACGCTTGATCGCCATCGGTGCGTACTCCTTACCGCCGCTGGTTCTGAGAGAATAGAGCTTGACGGTCACCTGATCCAGATCCGTGGTGAGGGGGGTCAGATTTTCAATGAAGCCGTCGCCCTTTTGCAGCCGGCTATTGCCGTATTGATAAAGAGAGACGGCGACAGTGCGCTCCCGGCCGTCGGCGGTGAGTTGCATCTCCGAAACCATTTCCCAGAGTTGAGTCCGGGCTTGCTCCACCAAACCGTCCATACTGGAGCTGGTATCCAGGATCAGAGCTATCTGGACATCCACGTCTTGTTCGACAACCTCTTCCGGCCAAGTTTCGATGACGACCGTTTCGGGCTGATTCGTCTCTGGTGCCTTGGCCGGGGGGCGAAAGAAGAGGGCGTAGAGGGCCAGGGCGGTGGCGAAAGCGTACATCGAATACCAGAGATAGCGCATTTTGAAGAACTCCTTAGGGCCCACTGTCGCAGACGAACTCGGTCTATTTCAGGGGCTACCTTGCTATCTTCGATATGGGAGCGAAAACTCTTCGGTGACCGCGTGAGCTAGAGGGGCACCACGATTCCTTCGGTTCGCGAGCGTTCGGCCAGCAATGCCATTCGATGGCTCACCAGGGACCGCTCGGGGGAGGTACTCAAGATGGAGGGATTATTTTCACTGACGGCCTGGAAAAACTCTCTCATCATGGCCTCGTCTCCACCCAGGTGGTGGCCCTCGCTTTCCACTTTGACCACACGGCTCCGGCCGGTCTTGAAATCCTGGTACTCGATCTCGTGGCCGTCCCCGGTGAGGCAACCGAAGGCACCCATGACCTCCGTGCGGCGAGCCGGACGCTCGGTAAAAGCCGAAGCCACCAGAGAAGCCGTGGCCCCCGACTCAAACTCCAGATTGACCACCTGGTGGTCGCAGACATCGTTGTCGCAATGATAGACGCAGCGTCCGTAGGGGCCTTCTTTGAGAGCTTTCTCGAGCGCCGGGGCGTTGAAGTCTCGAACGACCACATCCAGAGGCCACCAGTGCCGGTCTTCCGAGAGCATCCGTCCGTAGAATTCGACCGCACTGTAGATGCAGTCGCTCTTGAGGGAGCACTCCAGACAGCGCCGGGCTGCTTCCGGTGGGGCCGACTCGGCTCGAAAGTAAGAGAGATTGCCGAAAGAATGAACCGCCACCGGCTTTTCATCCATCAGATATTGCAAAATATCCATGTCGTGGCAGCACTTGGCCAGAAGAAAAGGCGAACTCAGAGCGCTCTTTCTCCAGTTGCCACGCACGAAGCTGTGCGCAAAATGCCAGAAGTTGACCGGTTCCAAGTGTCGGATCGAAAGGACCCGCCCCACCAGCCCTTGCTCAATCATCGTCCGGAGCTGCCGAAAATAGGGTGTGTACCGCAGGACGTGGCAAACGGCGCTCATCCCTGAGGCTTGATTGGCCGCCTCGACGATCCGTTCGCAGCTTTCCAGGTCGGGAGCCATCGGCTTTTCGAGCAAGACATGATATCCCCGTTCTAAGAAGTAGAGCGTGGGCTCCAGGTGATCCTGGTCGTCGGTGGCCACAATGGCGACCTGGGCGACGGGTTTCTTGGAGGCCAGCTCCCGCCAGCTTGAGAAAACGGCATCAGCCGGGATATCGTGTTCCGTGGCCATGGTCTGTCGTCGAGCCTCCAGCGGCTCGGCCACCGCAACAACCCGAGCTAAGCCCGGATTGTTCAGGATGAATTGACCGTAGACGCTACGGCCACGGCTGCCGGCTCCACAAATGAGGACGCTGATCGGTTCTTTATTCACCCGCGGCGGTTTCGCGACCCGACGCGGGATATCCCGCGACAGGCGCTGTCCGGCTCCGAGGTGAATGCCGCTTCATGTGGTGCCGCTTCTGGATTTTGCTGCTCCTGTTCCTGGTCTTGCCGAGCCCTGCCTGGGGCCAAACTCCGGAGCCCATCGAAGTCACCCTCTTCGAAGGTGGAGAGGGACTGGATTTTTATCGTCGGACCGCTGAAGAGTTTCAATTGGCATCGGGCGTTCCGGTTCAGCTTATCGGCGACCCCGCCATAGCCGACCGGATGCGAATGCGAGTGTTGGAAGGCAACTATCCCGAGGTCAGCAACGCCAATATCGACGTCTGGAACTTAATCGAGCACGGGCAGATTCAGCCCTTGAATCGGTGGCTCGATGAAAGGTCGAACAACGGCGCAAGCTGGAGAGAGACCTTCTTGCCGGGCAGTCTGAACCAATACCAAAAGGACGGCGACACCTACGGCGTGCCTCTTGTCTACGTGATCTGGTCGGTCTACTACAACAAGAAGCTGTTCCGTGAGAACGGCTGGACCGTCCCTCACACTTGGGACGAGTTCTTCGATCTGTGTGAGCAGATGAAGAGAGCGGGTGTCACTCCCGTGGCTTTCCAGGGACGATATTCTTTCTACGCACGCCCGCTGGTGGAGCATACCTATTTTCACCTGGCCGGCCCGGCCGCCTACGACCGGCTCCAGTCCGCTACTCCGGGTGCGTTCGACAGCCCCGCGATGGTGGAAGCCCTGGGCGTGCTCGATCGACTGGCTCGTAACTATTTCTCCCAGGGTTTCCAGGGGATGAGTCACACCGAAGCGCAGCTGGAGTTTTTCCAAGGACGCTCCGCGATGTTATTCTGCGGGAGTTGGCTCTTCTCCGAGATGCAGGACAACATCCCCTCGGATTTTGAGCTGGGCGCTTTCGCCTTGCCTATGCCGGATTCACCGTTTGCCGACCCCGGGCTTCAGTACGCCTCCAGCGGCTACTTCTTCGTCTTCAAGAATTCGGGTGACCCCGAAAAAGGCGTGCGCTTTCTTCAGCATTTGACATCGCCGGCTAACTCTTCGAGGTTTGCCCGCTCTCGCGGAATCCCCGTTGCGGTGAAAGGCGGGAATGAAAACCTGCATCCTATGATGGCCGATGTAGCCCGGCAGCTCGACAGCATTGAGGACACTTTCGGACCGAAGGCGGGGCCCTCGATCGACGGAGTGGCCCAGGTCTGGACCGATAATCTCGACCTCGTTCTGCAGGGTGCCGCCACACCACAAGAGGTGGCGCGAAAGATGGAGCGAGAGGTGCAGGCTGCTCGGGAGGTGGCCTCCAGTCCGGAACGAGTGAAGGTGCGACATCCCAGAAAAGCGGCTTTCTTCTTACTCTTTCTTGCGGCCGGATTGGTGGTCGCCGCGGCGGGAGTAGGGGGGGCGGCCGAGTCGAGAGTGGCCTCCATCGACTGGTGGCAAGCAAACGCCTTTCTTCTGCCCGCCCTGCTCGTCTTTACGATATTTTTCGCCTTGCCTTCGGCGGTGGCTCTGGCGGGCTGCCTGGTCAGATGGGACGGCGTCGGCGAGATGGAGTGGGTGGGACTGCTCCATTTTCAGCGTTTGTTGCTGGAGAGCGATCTCTTTTGGAGTTCTCTGGGTCATAACCTTATCTTGATGCTGGTGCCGGCGATTTTCGTTATCCCCCTTTCTCTTTTGCTGGCCGCCTTACTCCAGAAACAGGTGGTTGGGGCAAGGTTGTTTCGAGTCGCCTTCTTTTTTCCGAATCTAATCGGAGTGGCGGGAATCTTGTTGTGGCAGCAACTCTATAATCCGCAAATCGGGCCTGTGAACAAGATTCTGACCGCCCTGGGATTCAACTTCGAGGGGTTTGCCTGGCTCTCCAGCCAGCATCTTTACTACGCCCTGGTCCCCATGGCCGTGTGGGCGGCCGCGGGCTTCAATATGGTTCTCTTTCTAGCTGCCATGCAGTCGGTACCGCCAAACTTATACGAAGCCGCCGACGTGCACGGAGCGACCGATTGGCAGAAGTTTCGCTATATCACTCTTCCCCTGATTCGCGAGACCGTGGCAGTAGCCGTGGTGTTGATGGTGATCGGCGGCATGAAGGCGTTCGAGGCTATCTGGCTACTGACCAACCAGCAACCGACCTCGGAAACCCATGTGGTGGGGACGTATATGATTCAGTCTCTCTTCGTGGACCAGAGGGTCGGTCAGGCGGCAGCTCTGGCTTGCCTGCTTTTCGCGGTGGTGCTCGTCGGCTCGCTATTCTCTTCGAAGCTGTCCGGAGGAGATAGGTGAAAAGGGCTCTGACCTACAGCTTTCTGCTTTTTTATCTGGCTCTCACCGCGGGCCCTTTCGTGTGGCTGGGCCTGACCTCACTCAAGCCCAGCCAGGAGATCTTTCTCTCCCCCTTCGGATGGCCCCGGGACCCCGGCTTGGACAACTATTTCACGGCCTGGACGGTAGGCCGTTTCGGGGCCTACTTCGGGAACAGCATCTCCATAACGCTTCTCACCGTCCTGGCCACGGTGGCGCTGTCGGCTCCCGCAGCCTATGCTCTGGCTCGTTTCGGCTTTCCCGGAGTGAGAGCCATCTCGTTCTTCTTTCTCAGCGGGTTGATGATACCGATCCAGTTGGCCGTGGTGCCTCTTTTTTTCCAGATGAAATGGCTCGGTCTGTTGAACTCCCGGGGAGGTCTCTTTCTGGTCTACCTGGCGACCAGTCTACCGTTTGCCATCTTTTTGCTGGTCGGCTTCTTCCGGAGTTTGCCCGAATCTCTGAGGGAAGCGGCGATACTCGACGGTGCCAGCGAATGGACCGCCTTCTGGAAGGTCGTTTTCCCCCTGGCGCGTCCCGGAGTGGCCACCGTGGCCATCATCACATTCCTGGGAGTCTGGAACGAATACCTGGTGGCTTTCACTCTTCTTTCCGGCGAGGGTGGAGACAGCGTGCGCACCCTCCCTTTGGGTCTCGCCAATCTGACCATCGTGGGTCAATTTCGGACTGATTTCGGGATGATCTTCGCCGGCGTCGTCATCGTGATGTTGCCGACCCTGGTGGCCTACGTCAGCCTTGAGAAAGCCCTCACCCGAGGGCTGACGGCGGGTGCGGTGAAAGAATGAAACTTTCCAGACCTCATCTGGTTTCATTCCCGGGGTTTTCTGGGAAAACTGCCATCACTTTATTTCGAATGTTGAGTTCGCCGGATGCAACTACCGGAATCCGCGGCTGAGGCCGCCAAATGGTTTCTACTTGTGGGTCTAGCCTATTTCGCCGCGGACGCCACCTCGGCGCTGATTGGAAGAAGTCTGGATATTCCGGACCGGCCGCTTCCTCAGGCGGTCGTGAGCGCGGTGCTGGAAGATGTGCCGGCACAGGCAGCCCCTCCCGCGTTGGTCAGTCTGCTTCGCACCACCGGACCGAAGGGTGGGGTGAAAGAAGACGATAAGGGAGTCTCCGAGTCTAAGGGCAAGGGCGGCTCTACACAAGCCGCTCCCGTGCCGGGAATTGAGCAGATCAAGTTGCAGGGGACGATGGCCGCGGCCAACGGCGCAGGGCTTGCTATTCTGGAGTTTCAAGGGGCTTCCCAGGTGGTGAGTTCCGGCGACCAGATCGGGGGATTTACCCTGAAGGCCGTCACTTCGTACAGCGTGACCCTGGAAGGTCAAGGGCAGACCTTCTTGCTGGATCTGAACTCGCAACAGAGTTCTTCCACCGCGCTTGCCCCGAGCCGTCCCACGGAAAGACCGACAGCGGAGACTCAAACCCAGCAACCAGAGCCGCAAAACGCGGATCCGCAACCGGAGGAGCAGCCAGGTAGCACAGCTCCGATTCTCAGCATGCAAGAACTTCGCAACATTCTGGACAATCCGGAGGAGTTCATGGGCCAGGGCTTCCAGGCCAAGCCTGAAGTGGCTAACGGGGAGGTCTTGGGAATGCGAATCAGGCTAGCCGACCCAACGCATCCGTTGGCTCGACTAGGTATTCGAGACGGCGACCTGGTGAAATCCTTGAACGGGACCGCTCTGGAAGGTCCGGAATCGGTTTCGATGGTTTACCGAGTGTTGCGAAACAGCCCTACCTTGAGGTTTGAGGTAGGACGAAACGGTCAAGACGAAACGGTTGAAGTGCAGTTGGAGGAGTAGGTCTCGACGGCGGAAATGAAGCCGAGTCGTGAAACTCTCTCTTCTCAAGGAGCAGCTTTCGAAATGCTCCAATCGTGAGGAAATCCTCTCGCTTGCCGAAGAGGTTTTAGAGCAGTCATTCGAGCACACTCGTCGGCGCGCGTTTCTCATGGAACGGGCGCCGGAGCTCCCGAACAATCCCGTCATGAAAGCTTTCGAAGAGTGGCAGACTTCGCTGCACGAAGCCATGGTTATTGATGAGGCGACCTGGAGAGCCTACTGCCCCAGGGCCGATCACGGCCATGTCCTGATCGGTCCGCTGATTCGAGGTACTGAACTGATAGGCGTGCTTGCCGTGACGAGGCTGGAAGAACAGGGTGAGTTTTCGCACCAAGAGCTGGCCCGGATGAACCAGTTGAGTCTCTTCTTCTCGACCCATCTCACCGCGACGCCGGCGGAACTCTCGACTAGACTCACTCCTCGCGAAACCGAGGTCGCCCAGCTGGTTCGTCGGGGGAGGTCGAACGAAGAGATTGCCGAGACGCTGGCCCTCTCCATCCACACCGTGAAACAACATCTGAAGTCTATTTTCGGTAAACTCAACGTCAAATCAAGAACCGAATTGGCTTGTCTCTAGTCCGAGATAACACTTTCGAGGGATAGTTCGACAACGGATTCGGGAGTAGGGTGAGAGCGCTATGAAAGCTCTGCCTCGTTCCCTGAAATTCACGGCCTGTTTCGAAGGAGCCACTCTCCTGCTCTTGGTGCTGGTCGCAGTACCCCTGAAGTATTGTGGAGACAACGCCACCCTTGTAAGACTGCTGGGTCCGGTGCACGGCCTGACCTTTCTCACTTTTCTTTATCAGATCGGTAAGGCGTGGGCTCAGCGGATACTGGACTGGAAACAAGCTCTGAGGTTTCTGGTCGCGAGCTTTTTTCCCGGGGGGACGTTCATCGTGACGGCTTGGGAGGAGAAGTGATCTATCAAACTCTCAAAGTTATCCATATCGTTTCGATGCTGGTGTGGATCTCCGGCATGTTCCGGCTTTTTGACTATTATCAAAACGCGTCCGGGCGGGAGGCGGAACGAGACGGGGTCTTGTCGTTCGATTCCAGATGGACGACGCCGGCGATGCTATCGACCTGGCTCGCAGGCGCAAGCATGGTCTATCTTGCTGGTTGGTGGAACCACCATTGGTTTCTGTGGAAGGTGCTGCTGGTCGGGGTCTTGTCGGGACTGCACGGGGTATTGGTCGGACGCCTCGGGCGAGAATCGCGAGAAATTCTTCCCCAACTCCAGACCTGTTGGTTGGTACCACCGCTACTCGCGGTGGTCGCATTGGTGGTTTTTAAGCCGTGACGCCGGATTTCTTCCGACGACCTGCCAGCAGAACGAACGGCAGCGCAAACTGCCCAAGGAAGCCGCCGATGGCGGAGTTCAAGAGTAAAAGTTTGCCGCGGTAAGGAGCGAGGCAACTTCCCAGAGCACCACCGGAGGCGCAGAAGAAAATCAGGATCAAAGACACGTAGAACTCATAGTGTTTATTGGTGACGGTGATCCACCCTTGAGAGATAGCGAGTACGACCAGGGCGTCGCGCACCGCGGCCCCGCCCGCGCCACCGATAATCCTGAGGAAACTCCCCTGTAGCACACGGGCACCCAGCGCGGCTAGCAGCGCGGGTGCTAGCAGAAAGAGCCAGGCGGCGATTTGAGAGTCGAAAGCGATAGGGCAAGCGTGTTTGATAATGACTTCCATCGGACCGACTTTCGCTGAAGAGAACGAATCCCTTTTCCCGTTCTCCATCCCATAGACAAAGCGTCAAGCGGTGGGAGAATAGGAGCCTGGGGAAGGTTACCTTCCCGTTAAGGATCTCATGAATGGAAATAAAACCCGCCGGATATAACAATATCTCTCTCGGCAAAGTCGCGAGCCGGTCGGAAGTGGAAACTCCGATTGTCTCCAGCAAAGAAGTCTCTCAAGACGACGGTGTCTCCTTCGGAAAGCTCGGAAGCACTCTCTTTCAAAACGGCAAGGCCATTTCGTTTCGCGAAGCCCAAGCGCTCGTTGGAAACTCCAAAAGCGAGGCCCAAACGAAAGAGCAGGCCGACTTTTCCAGTTTCGATCTCAACAGCACCATGGCTCTAGGTGGGCCGGACAGCCCTTGCTTGTACCAGGGAAAGGTGATGACGACTCGAGAGGCTCAGGAATTGGCCGCTAAGGAGAAGGCAGAGGGGTAAGGGGTAGCCCTCTCTAACTCTTTATTCGTGAAAGATATCGTATTTAGCTTTGATTTTATTTCTCCCTACGCCTATTTGGCAGCGGAAGGTATAGAGCTACTGGCTGAAAGAAACGGGTGCCGGGTTATCTGGCGCCCTATTCTTTTAGCGGCTTTGCTCAACCACAACCAACAGAAGGGTCCGGCCGAGATCCCGGACAAGCGGACCTACACTTTCAAGCATGTGAGTCGGCTGGCCCACGATTTGGGGATCCCCCTGAAGATCCCACCAGGGCATCCGTTCAACCCTCTTTTGCCTCTCCGGATCGCCTCCTTACGACCGGAGCCGGAACTTATTCTCCATCTTTTCCGTGCCTGTTGGAAGGACGGTCGGGCCATCGATACCGAGAAAGCGCTTCAACCGCTTATGGATGAGGACACCCGTCGGCGCGCCGGCACAGAGGAGGCTAAGCAGTTGCTCCGGGTCAACACGCAGCAGGCTCTGAACGAAGGAGTCTTTGGTGTTCCCAGTATGACGGTCGACGGTGAAGTGTTCTGGGGTCTGGATTCCTTCCCCCATCTGGAGCAGTACCTCGCCGATGAAGACCCGGTGGACGAGACTCTGTTGGAGCAATGGGAATCGCTCCCGGCCTCGGCCACCAGAACATAAAAAAGGCGGCCCCGAAGGGCCGCCTTCTTGCTGAGAGATTCCCCTACATGAGAGTAGGATTGACTCTCATTTCGATTCGGCTGGTGTAGGTCAGATTGCGGACTTCATCCACGTAGGTGACCAGGACGAAGACCGAGGTGTTGGCGTCGATACCGGAAGCGGCCGTGATGACACCTGTGTTGGCATCGATAGAAATCCCGGGGACCGGGCTTTCCAGCGCGAATGTGAGGTCGGACTCATCCACGACTGTTATGACTCGGTTCGACGCGACCAAACCCGCGGCGAATCCACCGTCGTATCCTCCAGGAGAAGTGATGATAGGGTCTTCAGTATCTATCTCAATGGGGCCGACAGGGGTACCGGTGACTGCGAACAGAGCGCTGGTATTAATGGTGAAGTCGTCGGATTGAACACTGGAACCTAACGTGTAAGTAGCGGTGGCCGTGGTGTTGTTGCCAACGGCGTTGGCCGATTCAACACTGAACAGGCCGGTCGCGGTGACGTTTGCAACGTTGTTCAGTCCGGAAAAGGTCGTGGTGACCGCGGTGATCGGTAGCTGGGCCGTAGAACCGTTGGAGAAACTGCCGTTGATAACCGCTTGGACATCCCCACCAATCAGCTCGATAATCTCATCTGTGGGATCACCCAGGAAGAAAGGAATGTCGGTACCGTAGGCCAGGTTCATCGGGTCGGGACTCACGGTGATGGCATCCAGGGTGACCGGTACCGCATCGTTGAGGTCGACAGGAACATTTTGTCCGGGTTGTACTACGAATGAGCCGCTATAGGTGGCCAGAGGCAGTCCGTCGGAGTTGAAGGCCGTTACCAGCACGCTTACGCAGTTGGACGGAACGTCTTCGATGACGACAACGGTGTTAAATGCGCGGTTTTCCGTGAACACGAAGGACGACTGAGCCGGCGGATCGGTAGAAAAGAAATCGAACCTCAGATTGGTCGTTCCATTGGGCACAATGTCTTGTGCTGCGGGCGCTTGTTGAAAGTTGAAGGTCAGGTCGCCGGTTGTGGCGGCGGGCGGTGTGACGTTGGTGCCGGTGAAGACAAAGTTTTCGCTGTCTCCGCAGCCCGTTGCCAGAAAAGCCAGGATAGTCAGAAGCAGACCTGTTGAATAGATTTGCCTTAATACTTTTAGGGTCAAAATAGTTTCTCCTAGAGTTATAGTCCCCGCCCGTTCCGGGAGGATAGGGCGTTTCTGACAAGATGTCAATTTGCAATGGTTGGTAATTTGCCGGTCAGGTTGGTTTGTCACTGCATCCACGAACGTCAGTTCGGAGGAAAGCCGTCATCGGGGCTCCGGGTGATCAAGTTGAGACATTGACCTGGTCCGGCGGCCGAGTTTATCTTGTGTTCGTGGAACTCGTGCTTCTGATAGGCCTGCCGGCCAGCGGTAAATCATCCTTTTATGAGCGGCATTTCTCCAAATCCCACAGGCTCATCAGCAAAGACTTGATAAAGAACAATCGCCGCAAGGACAGAAGGCAACGGCAACTGTTGGATAAAGCTTTCCAAGAAAGTCTGCCCGTGGTGTTGGATAATACTCATCCTAGCATGAAATCTCGTCGGCCTTGGATTGAGTGGGGACTCGAGAACGGTTGGGCCGTGAAGGGCTACTATCTGAGTTGTTCGGTGGAAGAATGCCAAAGACGAAACGCTCTCCGGCCGACGGAATCTAGAGTTCCGGATGTGGGGTTCTACACCATCCTTCGGGAGCTGGAACGCCCTTGTCTTTCCGAAGGATTCCACGAACTCTACTTTGTGGACGGCGACCGGATAGAGCCTTGGAGGGAACAGTGAAAAATCAGGACCTGGACTCACGTATGAGAGGTGGTGAATATTTCCACTCGCTCAGGGTGCCGGAGGAGAACTGGACCATCTTGAGGTTAGACGGTCGCGGTTTTTCCAAGTTCACCGCAGAACGCTTCGAGAAGCCGTTCGACCCGAGGTTTCACGAGTTGATGCTTCTGACCACCGAGGCGTTGGTGGAGGAGTTTAACGCCGTATTCGCCTACACGGAAAGCGACGAGATATCCGTGCTTCTCCCCTTTGGCTGGGATTTTTTCGATCGAGAGGTGGAGAAGGTTCTCTCCATTTCGGCCAGTGTGGCCAGTAGCGTCTTTAGTATCGCGCTGGGAGAAGCGGTCCAGTTCGACAGCAGGATCTGGATCGGTGGTTTGCGGGACAGCGTCATCGACTACTTCTGCTGGCGCCAGAGTGATGCCACGCGCTGTGCTCTCAACGGTTGGACTTACTGGCATTTGCGCGAAGAGGGGATGTCGGCGCGCGAAGCCACCGAGCATCTTATGGGTCGGAACAGCTCCGAGAAACAAGAGATACTCTTTCAGAGGGGTGTCAACTTCAACGATCTTCCCGGGTGGCAAAAACGAGGCTCGCTCGTCGTCTGGGGTGTTGTGGAGAAAGTGGGATTCAATCCGGTCACCTCGGAGGAGGTTGTGGTGGAGCGGCGGGCTCTGAAGCGGCTTGAAGAGCTACCGTACGGGGATGAGTATCGGGATTTTTTGCGGGGAAACTTCTAGGCCAACTCACATCAGTGAGTCTAGGGCTCTGGGATTGAAAGCGGGGAGCGCCCCGATACTGTGCTCCGGTACACTCATGATGGGTGACCGGAAACTCGAGAAGCAGCGCGGAACGACCATTGGCGGAAGAGCCGGAAACCCCATTTGACAAGGACGGCCGACTCTTTCTCGAGTTCCCTACCACTAAATCTTTCGCGACCGGAATTCCGGCTTCGATTTGCGGTCGCGTAGACTTTTCTTCAACAATACTGCTAGGGCCAGGTTTCTCGCGGTTGGAGACCTTTTGTGTTGGCTCGTTTCCGAGTTTGCGGTCGCCGATCACAAGTGTCGTTAAAGCTATGTCCCCGGAGGTCGGAGGGCGCGATCACACCAAAAGTTCACATCCCGCGAATATACCGCCCATCGATCTTCACTATGCTAGTCGTGTGAATCTGGATACCAGACTCAAATCGCTTGCTCCTCGCGCGGCTGAACTGGCCAGGCGTTTGCCGCCTCATGCCGATGGTGAGGTCTTGGTTAAGCTAAAACCTGCCGTGGAAGTAGACTCCTACATGAGTCACCGTTTGATGGACGGCGTGCAGGTGATGGAGCAGTTCCGAGTCCCCGAGCGGATGAAGGACGCGTTCGGTGGAGAACTTGTCCGGCTCAAACTTCCCGAGGGTGTTTCGACTGCCGAAGGCATCGCGCTTCTGGAAGACGATGAGCAGATAGCCTACGTGACCTCCAACGACAAGCGCCGGGTATCGACGTTGCCGAACGATGAGATGACCTCGGAAATGTGGGGCTTGGAATCGATCGATGCAGCCGGGGCTTGGAAGCAGACCACCGGAAGTCGCAATGGTCCGGTGATCGCAGTTTTGGATACCGGGATCGACGCGGCGCATCCCGACCTCGCCCCCAATCTCTGGACCAACCCCGGCGAGATTCCCGGAAACGGGATCGACGACGACGGCAACGGAGTGGTGGACGATGTGCACGGCTACAACGCTACCGACGGAAGTGGCAACCCGTTCGACGATATCGGTCACGGCACTCACTGCGCCGGCACTATCGGAGCGGTGGGAAACAACGGTACGGGAGTCACGGGAGTAAATTGGCAAGCTCAACTGATGCCGGTGAAGATGATGATAAACGGCGAGGGTACCGTGGCCGACACGGTGCGTGCGGTGCTTTATGCGACCGAAAACGGCGCCGACATCACTTCCAACTCCTACGGTGGGCCCTACTCTCAGCCCGAGTATGAAGCTTTCGCGGCCTCCCCGCTCCTACACATCTGTGCCGCCGGCAACGAAGGCAACGACAACGACGTTTCTCGATTTTATCCGGACCAGCGGCCGGTCGGCTATCCCGCCACTTTCGAACTGCCGAACGTCATCTCGGTGGCGGCCACCAGCAGCAAAGAACGGCTCGCCGGCTTTTCCAACTATGGAGACCAAACGGTGGATCTGGCGGCGCCCGGAGTCAAGATTCTGTCTACCGTGCCGGGAGGCGGGTACGACACCAAGAGCGGCACCTCGATGGCGACCCCTCACGTGGCCGGAGTGGCCGGACTGATTGCGACGGCCTATCCGGAATCCACACCCGACCAAATCAAAACGAGAATTCTGGCCAATGTGGATCAACTGCCGTCCTTGAAGGGCAAAGTCCTGACCGGCGGCCGACTGAACGCGTCCCGCGCTTTGGAAAACGACCAGATCGCACCGGGCGCTCCCGAATCGGCTGAGGGACGAGCACGCTGGGATGCGGCCGAACTGTCCTGGACAAACGGAGCAGACGATGGAGCGGTCGGAGAAGCGGCGACCTTCACTGAGGTCCGTTGGACCGACGCGGACGGTAGGCTGATGGCGCATCGAATGAAAGCCGGTGAAACAGGGACCGTGAGTCGCGTCGAGCTTCCCATGATGCCTTCCTCAAACGAGCGGGACCTCAATTTTCAGCTTCGCAGCATCGACAACGCCGCCAATCTTTCGGAGGCAACGTCGCTGTCCGTTCGAGTCCCGGCGGCGGAGGTCGCCGAACTCGCCTGGGAGCCGGAAGGGCAGTGGGGAAGAGTGCAGCTGCCCGGTCGTGGACTCGTCTGGACGGACAGTCCCGAGGGCAACTATCCTCACAAAGCGCGAACGAGCCTGACCTCCAAGCCGTTTCAACTCAAAGGAAAATCCAGCCGACTGAGCTTTGATACGCGCTACCGGCTGGAATCACTGTCCGACCAGGTGGAACTGCAGATCAAAGAAGTGGGCGAGGAGGAGTGGTCCACTCTCTCTAGCTACACGAGCTATCGGGAGTGGCGCCGGGAAACGGTGGACCTCTCCCAATTTGACGGCAAAAATATTCAGTTGCGATTTCAGCTACAGACCGATTCTGCCAAAAACGACGAAGGCTTCTACCTAGACCGAGTCTCGGTGGCCGGAGAAAAGCTCTAGTTCGTCTTCGGTTGCTGGTTTCTGCGCACCGAGTCGAGGGCCGTCAACGACTTGCCCAGCGCTTGATAGAGCTGAACCGCCGCCTGGTGGTTGATGTAGACACGATTCACCGGGCTTAATTCCAGGCTCAGTTCGCCCGATTGCGCCGCTTGCAGATCCAGACTCATTGGACGAGGCTTTCTCATGAACGTCAGGCAGCAGTCGGCCTCGTTCAAACCCACGTTGACGAAATTGGCGTAGGTGGTGTTGTGGCGGTCTTCCACGAAATCGGGGACCTTGGTGGGAATGTTGAAGTTGATCGGTTTTTGTTTTTCTTGCTCATCACTCATGCACGGACGGTTTTGTCCGCGTGGCGTATATCCTACAGAATTCTCGAGACAAGAAAAAAAGCCGGGCGATTCGCCCGGCCTACACTATGCTCACTTGCTCTATTCAGAACTATTCAACGTTTTGCTTTCGGGCCGTCTTGTTTGGCCGTCGAGCTTGTTTAGATAATATCGATCCAGTGCTAGGAGTTCCTTAAAAAACACCTGGTCGATATGAACTAAATGTTACACCTATCGGAACGTTTTATGAACTCTTGCGGGAAGGTCGGTCCATGAATGAGATTCTGAATCATCACATCATCAGCGAGCGCTACTTTTTTCCGAGGTCGGGAGAGCCACGCCACCCAAGGAGCTTCGAAGGTGCCGGAGGTTGCCTTCTGGCTTGCGCTCACCAGGCTCCCCATGCTCAAGCCAAAACACTGGTCCACTTCCACGGAAACGGGGAGATTGTATCTGACTACGACGACGGCTACACCGACAGTCTGTTAGCTTTGGGGGTCAATGTCCTGATGGTGGAGTATCGCGGCTACGGCGCCTCCGAGGGCACCCCTCAGCTAGGCAAGATGCTAGAGGACGTTCGACTCGTTCGAGAGCAGAGTGGTCTGGAGCCTTCCGAAACCGTGGTCTACGGAAGATCGGTGGGGGCCATCTTTGCCGTCGAGTGGGCCGCCCAGGAGCCGTCGATCGCCGGACTTATCCTGGAGAGTGGAGTAGCCGACCCCTATCAGCGGCTGGCAATCCGCATGGAGGCCCGGGAATTAGGCTGTACCGACCAGGAACTCGAGGCCGTCTGTGACCAGTATTTGAACCACCGAACCAAACTCGCCGGCTACCGCTCCCCGCTGTTGGTGATGCACGCGGCCGGAGACACCCTGGTTGAGCCGGGGCATGCCCGGGCTCACATGGAATACGCCCCGGGGGAAGACAAGGAGCTTGTCATGTTCCCCAGAGGCGGACATAACACCGTTCTGTCGGCCAACTGGGAGCAGTATCTCAACACTCTCAAGGCCTTTCTGGATAGACTTTGAGCACGTTTTCAGGATCTTTCGATAAATTGATAGGGTGACGAACCTATTCAAAGTGTGGTCTTGTGTCCATGGTCGATAAAGTCGGCAGAATGGCTCGGCTGAGTGAAGCTTACCTGGGGAATCGGCTCGACCGAAGCCAGCTTCAGGACCTGCTGGGGCAGGTGGAGCAGCCCGAAGAGCAATGGAACGACACCTTTGAGAAGCTAACCTCGAAGCGGGTCGATGCCGGTCTGGAGAGAGGGCCCCTGGAGCCGCTGCAAGAGTTGGGTCTCACCACGCGCTTTGAAGAGCTTAACGACGACGCGGTCTGGAGCTCTGAAGACAGAGCGATCTACCGCAATCTTTCAAAGCTGGACCGACCACGAAAGTCCACCCCTGAAATCCCAACTGAGTCCGACCCCAAGGTTCTTCAGATCGTTCAGGACAATTTTGACGCCTGGGACCGGGACAACGACACCCGACTCGAGTTGGGCGAGGTCGACCTCTTGATGTCCGGTGGTTTTTACGGTGAGGCGAGAGAGGGGGCCGACAATCCGGAAACGGCTGCAGCCCTGGCCGTCGTCAGGCGGAGGCTGGAGCTTCTGCAAAGCGCCAACCCTCACGACGGAGTGGGCGCAAGCAAAAACGACCTGGTGCTGATGGAAGAAGCGACCACCGACCTCCTTGCCCAGATGAAAGAGGTTGTGGGGGAAGACTATCACGAGTATCTCGCGGACGCTCGGAAGATGACCGAGACCGGACCGTTGGAGCAGGAGAACATCACCCCGCTCGCTATCAGGCAAGGCGTGGTGGGTTCTTGCGTCTTGCTTTCCACTTTGCTCTCCATCTCAGCCGATCAACTGACCGCTATGGTCGGGTCCGACTCCGATGGGACATACAAACTCAGCTTTCCGGACGGCTCTGAAGAACGGGTGCACGAACCGACCGTGGCCGAGCGACTCTATCACGCCCGCGGGGAGGGCTTGGACCGCTGGCCCGCTCTTTTCGAACTCGCCATGGCCCAGAAGTTGTATCAAGAGGTCAAGACGGAGGACGGCGCTTTGAGAAGCGCCATCGACGGGATCGAACCCGAGCGTGCCATCCGAGCGCTCACCAACAAAGAGGCTGACAGACGCAACTTGGACGACTTGTCGGTCAATCAAGCGCGCGAGGCGTTGCAGCAGTTGACCTCACGAGACGGACCGGTGATTTGCGGAAGCCGGCCCTCTGCGCTGGGCGACTTTATTTCCGTGGAAGAGTTGAGAAACGGTATTGAAAACAGTCATTGCTACGCGGTCCTCGGTTTTGATGCCGAAAATGACCTGGTGACCCTCCGCAACCCGTGGGGAAAAGGTGAGTGGCATTTCCAGGAGAGCGCCGATGAAGGCATCTTTCAAATGCCTACTCGCGATTTCTATTCGAGTTTCAGGTGGGTGGCAGGGGTCGCCGCCTAGAGCGCCACTAGTCTCCAACGACGAGTACCGGTGCCGGTTTTCGGTCCAGCGCAGAACTCAAGGTAAGTCCGAAAATCTGTTTGAAGACGCGGGCGAAATGAGCCGAGTCGGTAAAACCCGTGGCGTGGGCGGCTTCCGTAATGGAAGCGCCTCGTACGACCATGATGGCGCCGTCCAAGGTCCGACGCCACATCAGGTATTTCCGAACCGTCATTTGCATCTCTTCCTTAAAGAGGTGCAAGAATCGGCTTTCCGAGAGCGAGAGTTGCTCGGCCAATTCTCCTGCCGCGACTCTTTTCGTCTCCAGTTCGTCGATGTAGTTCAGCGCCTCGGCAATCCTCTCGTCGAGCGGTTCGTCGGGGACACTCTCTGGTATCAAAAGATCGGTGAGACGGACCAGGCAGTCGGAGAGAGTCGGTGTGTCCGACTCCCGAAACGGAAGAGAGGCTAGAGTCTCCCTGATCTCGTCACCGGGGTCGAAACCACAGGAGGCTTCGTGGCAGCGACTCAGGATGCGGGCCCGGGCGTGGACCGGGTTCAACAGGAAGGTGTGGAGAATTCCGTTGCTGGCCAAGACGTGGGGCACCGAGGAGGGGAAGTAGCAACCCACACCGTCGTGCCCGTCCCAGGTCAGAGTGTGCCCCGGCTCGACCACGCTTATCTGATGCGCGATCTGGCTATGCACCTGGGTGGAGATGCCACGGCTTTGAAAGTAGTAGAAGTTCTTCCCCAGGAATACTCTCAGCATATCAACCGAAAAGGTATCCGCTGAGCCACTGGCTGATGGCGTAGAGAGGGTAGAGGAGCCAGAGAAGGAGAAGCGGCATGAGCCAGTAGTTGTGATTGTCCAAAGCTTTGCCGATCCGGTACATCGATTTCTTGGCGAAAGTGTGCGGGCAGACAACGGAGATGTCTCCACCGACGATGTTTTGGAACTCTTCCTTGATATCTTCCACACTCGCGAAGCGGTCTTCGGGTTTCTTTTGCAGCATCCGTTTCAGTAGATTCGAAATCTCCCGGGGTACACGACCCTGGATAGGTTTTTTGTAGCTCTCCGGAGACCTGGGTGTCTCGTGCAGAACCGCCGTCATCAATTCCATGCGGTCTTTCCCGCGATGGGCGGCCTCGAGGCAGAAGAATTCGTAGAAAACGGCCCCCAGAGAATATTGGTCGCTGTGGGGAGAGTAGATTCCGGCCAGTTGCTCCGGGGCCGCGAAACTCATGGTGCCCATAAAGGTCGACTCTTCGGTCAGCCTCCCCGTTTTTTCTTCCGTTCCCTCGGGGGCCGACGGGGGCCCGGCGACCCCCCAGTCCAGCAGCCAGACTTCTCCGAACGGCCCTAGCATCACGTTTTCCGGCTTGATGTCTCGATGGAGAACACCTTCGGAATGGGCGTATTGGAGTGCCTCGCAGAGTCTTATACAGATTCGCATACGCTCCGGAAAATCGTACTTTTCGTGAGTGGACGAATCGCCCTCGACAAGCTTCGCAATGACCTCTTCTAGAGTCTGGCCGTTGAGCAGCTTGAGGGCGAAGTAGGGGACTTTCTGTCCAGTTTCTCCATATTCATACACCGGCGGGATGCTCGGGTGTTCGAGCTTGCCGGTTATTTGAGCCTCGTTTTTAAAGCGGGCGACCAGGGAGTCGGGGAGGTCGGACTGGAGCATCTTCAGGGCTACGGTTCGGGCCAGGCGAGGGTCTTGCACCCTGTACACACAGCCCATGCCGCCCTCCCCGATCAGTTCGGGTGACGTAAATCGTTCGCCAAACAGCTCGCTCACGGTCGGAGATTCGGGAGTCCCCGATCAAAACCCCCCAGGAGCGAGGTTGGGCCCGAGAACGGTTTAGCGCACGCCCACCCGAGAGATGTTGAAGCTGATACCTTCGGTACTCCCGGCCCTTTCTTGGAGAAGGTGCTCGATTTTGGCGAGTTCGCCACTCTGCTCGGGAAGACGATGTAGGAACTCTCGAAGCACCGGGAGCGCGTCGGTACTGAGTTCGGAGGAAAGGTAGGAGAAATCGAGGGTCATCTGGCCGCTCTCGACCAGTCGAAGGTGGGAGCGGGCTACCAACTCGTCGACGTTGACCAAGCTCAGCAAACTCAGCAGAATGATGACCGTGACTTTCTGCCTGGCCAGCAGCCAGGCGATCGGCCTGGGCTGGAAGCAGCAGTAGACCGCCCACATCAGCACCGAGAGCGCCACGAAGATTCCGGCAGCCGCGTAGAACCGTTCCACACTGAGACCGTAGGCGTCGATATAGAGGAACATTCTTTTGACGGCAGACACGGCCAGTCCGATGGCCGAGAGGATCAGGCCGCCTCCCAGATATCTCAGCCGTGCTTCCTTATTGACTTCAGCGGCACGGTAGGCCACCAACACCAGTGGCAGCAACAGGGCGATACAGACCGTCAGTTCGAAGAAACCACGGCGGGCGTACTCGGCATAGTTGAAGCCCAGGCTTTCGACCAGACTGGAGTGCCCGAACAGATACCGGCCGTGCATCAGTAGGAAAGTGACCAGGAGCGCATTGAGCGCACCCAGCGCGATGAAGAGCTCGGTCGGTTGGAAGAAGGAGCGGGCGGGGGCGGCTTCGCTTGGAGGCGCGAGCAGCCACAGCCTGATGGCTCCACCGGTGAGGGCCAGCCAGAAGGCAATTCGGATACCGGGAGCGGGCGAGAGAAAGGCGAGATTGTCAAACAGACTATCCAGTTTCGCCCCGAACACGGCGTCGGCTTGAGCCAGCAGAGTGCCGAAGACCAGCAGTAGTCCGGTAGCCAGAATGAGCCCGCGGAGCACCTGAGAAACTTGCTCGCCTTCCATTCTGCACTCGACCTTCAGGCTTTCCTTAGCGTGCCCGGCCAGTCTGGCCGGATTGTAGCTCCCGGCCGGAAAGAGTCTGGAGAGCACGTTGGGTCGCCATTCCGAGAGGAGGTTCCAGGCCATAGCCCAGGCCAGAAAGAGAAGACAGAGCGCGGAGCCCCATACTCTCACGACCAGGGCGTCGTATCGGAAGATGGAGAAAGCCATTAGCAGGGATGGCAAAAACATCCAGAGTCTCGCGGGCTTGAGTCTTTCCGCGCTCCTGAGAAGTGTCAGAGTCACCCCCAGACATCCGGCCCAGAAAAAAAGAAACCCGATTCCCGGGTGTTCTCCGTAAATGACGAGTTCAAACAAGATGGCTAGAAATAAAGCCGTTGCGGCTATAGTTTTGGTCATAAACTCCCTCGCTTTGCATCTTAAAGTCAACTCACCCTAGCACGTTTACTTTGGAATGTAAAGTTGAGTTTGAGGAAATCCTGACAACAAAAAAGAGCCCTTGCGGGCTCTGGTCTGCATTCGAGTGAGTGGGTCGACGGAGTCGTTGGAATTTAGGCGTAGCCGCCCTTTTTGGCCGGGGGGGCGGGCGCGGGAGCGGGCTTAGGAGCGACTACCGGTGCAGGAGCCGGGTACCCGCCACCGCCACCGTATCCGCCACCGGCGTAGCCTCCGCCGCCATAGCCGCCGCCGACGGGCTGCTGCTGGTATGGGTTACCGATCTGCTGTTGTCCCTGGCCGAGAAAAGAGCCGAAGCCTTGCTGGAGTTGGCTCATACTGGTCATCATGCTCATGAAGTATCCCATCATCATCTGCATCTGGAACTGAGCTGAAACCTGCTGTTGTTGTGGCATCGCTTGGGGATAACCGACGCCGGGGTAGCTGGGTACACTGGGATAGCCTTGCGGCTGGTGACCGACCGTGCCGCACGAGCAGTTTTGAGCCGCCGGTTGCTGGGCTCCGAAGTTGATTGAGCCGAAGGCTTGAAGGCTTGCTGCTGCGCCGAAATTTTGTGTAAGCATTTTGATGTGTACTCCCTGCTGTTCTGTATCTCTATCTTATGGACTCATAGTAGCGCCTCGGTTTTGGGTTCTTTTTTGAAAGGCCGGGGGGTCATGTTAAGAGATTGTAAACTTCGTTTTTTCGAGGATCTCGGGCGTGTCGTCACCAACAGAGCGAAATGAAATCTGTTCTCAAACTTCTTTTACTTCTACTTCTCTGTTGCCAGTTTGCGGCTGCCGAGGACGACCCCCACAGCTTTTCCGAGCCGGACAAGGCGAGAGCGACTCACCTCGATCTGGACCTCAAAGTCGATTTCGAAAACCGGCGGTTGGTCGGTAAGGCCACCTGGGATTTCGAGCGCTCCTCCGGCGACGAGATCATTTTCGATATCAAGGATATGCAGATTCGGAGCGTGGAGAGCGAGGGACAGCTGCTGCCTTTTCGCATCGGACCTCAGAGTGAATTGGCCCTTCTCGGCCAACCTCTGATCATCGAGTTGCCCCCAGGTGCGGAGCAAGTCTCCATCAATTACGCGACCCGTCCCGAGGCCGCTGCCCTTCAGTGGCTCGATCCGGTACAGACGGCGGGAAAGAAGCACCCGTTCCTCTTTACCCAATCGCAAGCCATTCTGGCTCGCACCTGGATCCCTTGTCAGGACACACCTGGAGTTCGCTTCACCTACGATGCCAAGCTGGAAGTCCCGAAAGACCTGCTGGCCCTGATGAGCGCCACCAATCCCACCGAACTGAATTCGAGCGGCGTCTACACTTTTGAGATGCCCCAGGCGATCCCGTCCTACCTGATGGCTATGGCGGTGGGCGACCTGCGGTTTCGCTCGCTGGGGGAAGTGACCGGCATCTACGCCGAGCCCAGTGAGTTGGAAGCGGCGGCCTACGAGTTTGCCGACACCGAGAAGATGGTGACCGCTGTGGAGGGGATGTACGGCCCCTATCGCTGGGGACGTTACGATATGCTGGTCTTGCCTCCCAGTTTTCCTTTCGGAGGGATGGAAAACCCCCGATTGACCTTCCTCACCCCCACCGTCATCGCGGGTGATCGCTCCCTGACTTCGCTGATCGCCCACGAACTGGCCCACTCCTGGTCCGGAAATCTTGTCACCAACAAGACTTGGAACGACTTTTGGCTCAATGAAGGCTTCACCGTCTATCTGGAACGCCGCATCATGGAGGAGTTGTACGGCGAGAGCTACGCCACCATGCTGGCCCAACTCGGCTACGGCGACCTCTCCTACACCCTGAAAGAGATCGAGCCTGAGGACTCCAAGCTGAAGCTCGACCTTCAGGGTCGCGACCCTGATGAAGGGCTCACCGATATCGCCTACGAGAAAGGCTACTTCTTTCTAACCTCGCTGGAAGAGCAAGTGGGACGAGAGAAATTCGACCGCTTCTTGAGAGACTACTTCGACGACAACGCGTTCGGCACGCTGAACACGGAAGAGTTTTTGGAACGAGTCGAACGGGAATTGGGAACCGACTTGGACGTGGAAGCCTGGGTCTACACGGCCGGGATCCCCGAGGGCTTCAAGGCCCCCCTGTCCGAACGCTTTCAGCAGGTCGACCTACAGAGATTGGCCTTCTTTTCCGGTGGAAAGACGGCAGACCAACTGAAAACAGATGAGTGGACGACTCACGAATGGCTCCACTTTCTTCGCGGTCTCCCCGACTCGACCACGGTGGGGGACATGGAAAGACTCGATGCCGCTTTCGGGTTCTCGAAGTCCGGCAATTCCGAGATTCTAGCGCAGTGGTTGGTGACCGCCATTCATGTAGGTTACGAGCCGGCCTACCCGGCTCTCGAACGGTTTCTCACCACGGTGGGCCGTCGCAAGTTCCTGACCCCGCTCTATAAGGAGTTGGTCAAGACACCCGAAGGTCTGGCTAGAGCCCGCGAGATCTACGCCAAGGCTCGCCCCAACTATCACAGCGTGTCGGTAGGGACCATCGACGAGATCGTGATGTGGGACGACATGTAGACGTCTCGTCAGGGGGAGATCATGTCGTTAGAAGACCATCTTCGAGCGCAAGCAGCAGAAGGAACTCTGATCGACACGGGTTCGATCACCCTCAATACGGTCAAGGCTCGGGAGAAGCTCAGCAAGTTTTCCTTTCCCGAGCCGGGCCTGTGGGCGGCCTGAGCGGAGCGACCTGCACCCAGAGTGAGGCGGTCGCTTGGAGTTGTGGGGGCAAGACGGTTCGGCTTTTGCCGGACTCGGCCGAGGCGGCGGAGGACGACAATCTCGAGGATGTTATTGTCACCGCCCACCGGGTCTATCGCCGAATGTCGCTGACCTCCCGTTTCACCTCTCCGATCCGGCATCAGTTTCACCAAACCGCTTATGAATACAAGGCGCTGGTAGATCGCACCACGGTTTCGCCGGTCCCTGTCTATCTGGACAGCTACCCGCTACCTCGGAGGTACGCCCGAAGCGACACCGAGTTGCCTAAGATCAAAGGCTACGATTCGGAAAAGTCCACAGGCGGCAAATTACTGGCCGTACGAGCTCTCTACGATATCCCAGGCCGGAAAGAGCTGCCCTATCCGATCGTGGAGAGAGTCTGGCATCCCGGCTCCGATCCGGGGGAGGCGGAGACCGACTTTAAGACCCAATGGTGGAAGCCCGAAGAGCGACCCGCCCAAGCGGTACTCTCGTTCCACACCGCCTTTCAAAAGGAGTCCGAGGTGCTCTTCGTCTTGGACGGTGCTCGCCTGGCCGAGTTTCAGCTCTTCGATTTAGAAAATACAGACTTTAGTCGAAGCCTTCGAACGATACTTGAGGATGGCGAGGAGCGTTTCAACCTGAGTCTGGTGTTAGAAGTGTCTCCGGAACTCGTCGACCTGAGCCATTTCCAGATTCGGACGGAGTCTTTGATGCCGGTACTTCGCCAAGCGGTGCCGGCTTTGGTGGAGATACTCGATAGTGTCCGCAACTGGTGTGGCTTAAATTGGAAGTTTGGTCCGTTGCCGACGGTGCAAACCCGCTTGAAGGACTACAGTCTGGCCGACTTTACGCTGGTGGGGGTCGGGGTTGCCATGATCCCCTTGCTTCTGGGGCTTGTAGGACTTTTTGTCGTGCTTTCCCCACTGGCTTACTTCTGGGATCCCGACAAGGCGTTGAGCAAGGACCTACTTGAGCGAGTTCATCCCGCTATCTCTAAGTTGAGGCAGCTGGAGACCTCTCTTTGACCGAGGAAAACCCTAACGGTCGTTTTTCAGTTTTTCCAGATTGGCTTTGATCCCATATCCGAGACTGTGTTGCGGAAGCTGTCTATGGAGATAAATCGCAGCCTCGTGACCGAGATTACCTTCTTGCTCCGAGCTATAGATGTGGATAGCCCGGGGGGTAAAGGTGTACTCCGAGTAGTGAGAGACACCGCTCCGGATAACGATCTTACCTGACCGGCTATTACCGGAGAGCTCCACGGAGTAGTCTTTGAAGGACTTCCGTATTTTCAGATAGGCCACCGAATCGGCGGGGAAGCCGTGAGCCTCTCTCTCTTGCTGCAGGTCCTGGAAATAGGATTCGAACTTGGTGATACAAGCCTTGGCTTCGTGGCGACGAAGCTTTTCCTTGGGCACGTGGGATACGAAGTTATTCTTGCGGAACGATTCCGCTCTCTCTTGCCTGTGGCATCCTTGTTTCATGACTTGGGGCTCCTTTCCAACCTGCAAGCTCATCATGCCACACGGCTTTTGCCTATCTTTTGGAATGAACCCCGAGCATGTTGCCAATGTGTAAATATACTTCTGCGCATTGCCTCGGCCACAAATTCGCGGGTACCCCCCGAAGGGAGGGTGCGATGCATCCCCGATCGCGGCGTTGCCTCTCACTTAAATATCTCGAATGTTAGGCGTCACCTTCCCTTCGGGTGGGTACCCGGCGCCTTGCGCTCGGGCGCCTCGGCACCCGACTTCATAGCCGAGTCAATGCGCAGAAGTATAGTGTCGGCAAAAGCTCTCTGTTTCAGTGGTTTTCAGCTAGGCTGCGGTACAGCAGCTTGGCAAAGTGGAGTTCGCCCTGCTCGATTCGGGGAGCGTATCTTCCCTTGTCGTAGCCTTTCGACTTCAGCCCTCGCTGGACCGATTCGCAGATGCCCACGTCTTCCAATTGCACCTGATGGCTGTCGGACAAGGCCTTTTCGATGAACCCAGCCTCACACCGAGGGCTGAAGTAGTAGTCGAAGACCACGAGACAGCGATCGGGACCGTCGGGAAGGACCAGATTGATGTCCAATATTTCGCCATAGCGATTGAACATCACGTTGGGATAGAGGTAGGCGTAGACCGCTCCGGCGCCGAGACGCTGATCCTCCTCGGCGGTCCGGCATCTCTGGATGGAGAAGTTCTCTTCAATGACCGTCTCGTAGTTCTCCAGGTCCAGACCCGCGGCCAAATTTGGATGCAGATACTCCACGTGGTAACCGCCGTCCAGATAGTTATCCACGAACACTTTCCAATTGCAAGCCAGCGGGTACTCCCGTCGTTGCACAAAACGAAGGCCGGCGAGGTCTTCCGGGTCGAGGTAGTTGGTGAGTCCGGGATAGGTTTCGGCCACCGTCTTTTTCGGTTGACCGAAATGGACCCAGAGCAGCCCGCCCCAAACTTCCAGATGGACCGGGTTTAGGCCGAATTCGGCTACATTGAAGTTCTCCAGCTTGCCCAAACGAGGAGCTCGCCGCAAGCTGCCGTCCAGCCGATAAGCCCAGCCGTGGTAAGGGCAAGTCAGGACTTCCGCGTTCCCCTTGCCGGAGGCGACACAGGCGGCATGGTGTCGACACACATTATAGAAGGCCCGAAGGGTCCCCTCGGAGTCGCGCGTGACGACCACCGGTTGACCGACGAGTTCGTAGGTCACGTAGTCCCCCGGCTCTTTCAGTTCGGCGGCAGGGCCCAGGTACAGCCAGTGCTGATGAAAGAGCCGCTCCAGCTCGGCCTGGTGAAAATCCTCATCGATATACCACGAACTCGGAGGGGTCCAGGAGTACTCAATCTCCTGATTCGGGTCGAAGTCTTCAAGTGATTTCAGCATGTGGAGATGGTTTAACAACTCGTTCACAATCTCCTTACAAAGGGTTTACTTTTAGCCCCTTTATCGGTGATTGGTCGGGGGGAGAATACCCTCGGAAAGTTCGAGGTAAATACAAAGATGATATATGCTCACCACCACATCAGCCGCCCCCGAATCTACAACCCCTTCCCGCGCAACGGCGCAGGCTATCAAGGAAACATCGTCGACGGCAATCTCGACGGCAACTTTCGCCCCTGGCGCCGCAACCTCTTCGGAGGTGGCTGGAACCGACAGGGCAGCGATCGCTCCGGCTACGTACTCGACACCAACCGCAACGGTCGCTACGACCGCGGACGTGACGGCGTGCTGGCCTTCGACATGAACCGCGACGGACGCATCGACCGCAACGACATCAACAATACTAACAACATGATGAAAGCCGCCACCGGCAACTACGATCTCAACGGCGACGGTCGCACCACCTGGATCGAGCGTATTCAGGGCAACGCCCTCCGAGGTCAGTATTCTCAACTGGATCGCAACCGCGACGGACGTCTCGACACTCACGAGATCGCCCGCGGAGGCGGACAAGTCTGGATCGACCACTCTCGTGGCGGCGGAGTGAGCCGCAATGAACTCTACTCTCCTTACGGCCTTCCCAATAGCCGAGGATACGGACCCAGTCAGCGACTGGACTACGTGGATCCTTTCAGCCGACACAGCCACACCAGCAACAATTTCTGGGGTGGCGGTTGGGGTGGCAGCCACGGCGGTCACGGCGGTTACATCCCCGGTCGGATGTATGCCGGATTCGGTTACTAGTAAAGCACTTGAATAGAAACGAAGCGGGCTCTCCCGAGGGCCCGTTTTGCGTTCCGTAGGTTTCTTTCCCACCGCGTGGAAGCTTTTGCCGGTGGGACATCCAGAGTTTATTGGGGAGCACAGGATTCTCGGCGAAATCGGGCGGGGCGCTTGTGGAGTCGTTTATGAAGCTGAGTCTCCCAACTCTTCTCAAACCGTGGCTCTCAAACTTCTGCAGATGGAGCACTCAGGTTCGGCGGTCGAGACTCTGCGTTTCGAGCGAGAATTCAAGCTCAACTCCGAGTGCGGTCACCCGTTTCTGGTCAAGACCCACGAGTACGGCAGCAGCGGCGGCCAGCCTTTCTACACCATGGAGTTGGTCTGTGGGACTCCCTTCAACCAGCGATTCAAGGAGCTTCGAAGCAAGGACGATCGGGAAGCCTTCGCCCGAGTTGCCGACGGTATTCTCGAGGCTTTGGAACATATCCACGGCAAATTGATCGTGCATCGAGATCTCAAACCGGAGAATGTTCTGGTAAACGATCGCGACGAACCCCGAATTCTCGACTTCGGGCTGGCCCGTCCTCAACACGGCGAAGAGGCTCACCGCCTGACCAGTCCCGGCACCGTGGTGGGGACGGTGCACTATCTGTCACCCGAGCAGCTCTCGGCAAGACCCCTGGACGGCCGGTCCGACCTTTTCAGCGTCGGCACCATGTTGTACGAAGTGTTGGCCGGCCACCTGCCTTTCGAGGCGGATCACCCGATCGGTGTTTTTGGTCAGATCCTCTCCCAGGAGCCGCCGCCCTTTGAACTCCCTTCGAGTTATCCACCGGAGCTCGGAGACTTCGTGCGAAAGCTCCTGCGGAAAGAACCGTCTGACCGCTTTCAGTCCGCGGGCGAAGCGTTAGCTGTCTGGCGTCGGATCATGTTCGGCGTCGAGCAAGAGGGGAAGGCCCGCGAGGTGCAGCTACCCGAGCAACTCTACATGCCACGATTCGTGGGCCAGCAAGAGGCTCTGGCGGCATTGCGGAGCGCTTTGGGTCCCGATGGTCCGAATATTTTGCTCATCAAGGGTAAGTCGGGAGCCGGAAAATCTCGATTCTTGGAAGAGGCCGCCGCTTTGACTCAAGCACGCGGTCTCCCTCAACACGGGGCGCGGGCTAGTGGGCACGACTCCACTCCTTATCAGCTTTGGATTCCTTCCCTTCGCCACGCATTCAAGCGTCCCAAACCCGCCATGATGCCTCTGCGGCCCTTGCTGACCAGTCTGCTGCCGGAGCTAGGTTTTTCCAAGGCTACCGCCACCAGCAAGTCCCAGCTGTTCGAAGCGATGGCGCGAGTTCTGAGCCTTCATCGAGGACTGGTCTGGTTAGACGACATTCACCTGACCGACTCGGCCAGCCTGGAGTTCCTTCACTATCTCTCGCGGCGGATCACTCAAGCCGACGAGTTGACGGTGGTTGCGACCTACAATCCCGACGTTCCGGCCAAATTTCTTCAACGTACTCGAGAAGCTTTGCTGGCAGCGGAGTTCGCTCTTGAGGCCGGGCTTGTTCCACTGACTAAGGGCGAGGTGGCGGAGAAAGTTGGCTCCATGCTGGCCGGCGATTTAGACGAGGCAAGCTCCACCCTTCTCCATACCGAAACAGGTGGCAACCCTCTTTACATAGGAGAGGCGGTCAAAGCGGCTCTTTCCGAAGGGCGCCTACGACATCTCGAAGGTCGCTGGAATTTCCAGTCTCCCACCGAGCGCTCCGTTACCGGCACCGTGCGAGACCAGCTAAACCGTCAGCTGAACTCCTTGCAGGCGAGAGACCGGGAGATATTGGCCCTGGCCTCTTTGCTTGGATTCGACTTCGACTTCGAAGTGCTCTCCCAAGTGAGTGAGGTGCCGAAGATGGAGCTGTTGAACCGGATTCTCAATGTGTCGGACAAGGGCTTTCTTATCGAATCGGAGGAGGATCACTTTCGGTTTGGGAGTCGTGCCCTGCATCAGGTGTTGGTCGAGTCGGTGCCTGAAGAGGCGGCCCGTGAACGGCACCGTCTGGTGGCCCAGGTGTTGGAAGGATTGCAACCGCGTCATCGTTGGGTCGTGGACATCGCGCTCCACTACGAAGCCGCCGGCTGTCGGGACAAGGCTGCTATGCATCTTCTCGCCTCCGGTGCTGAGGCGCTGCGAAACTTTGCCTATGAAGACGCTCTGGACTACTATCAACGCGCCTTGGAAGTGCCGGCCGAAATGCGGCCCACGATGTCGAACGACATGATATGGGACCGCATTGCCCGGGCCAAACAGGGCTTGGGGCGATTCGAGGAGGCGCAACAACAGTATGAAGAGCTGTTGGAGAGAGCGGCGGCTCCCGTGGTGAAGGTGAGGCTGCGCCGCAAGATCGCGGAATGCCAGCAGATGCTGGGTCAGTTCGAAGAAGCCCATAATAATCTCACCGAGGGTCTCAATCTGATAGGCGTGGGGCCCGGCGGGAGCGCCGCAAAGAAAGTCCCTATGCAGTGGGTACAAAAGTTTTTTAAGGATATTAGCAGCAAGTTCAGTGCCGATGAACTGATGAGCCATCACCTCCATCGGGTTTTAGACCGCCAACTCTCTAATCTTTTCTTTCTGCGTCCGCAGGGGTGGAAACAAGAAGTCTTCAGGTTAGCCCTCCTGCAGGAAGACGTGGCCAAGAAACTGGGCAAACCCGATTCCGAAGCCCAGGCCCAGATCTTTCTCGGGTTCGTGGAGCTGCATAATCGTCGCCTCGGCACGGCCTTTGCCCATTGGGAGCGTGGTCTGGCTCTCTCCCTCAAGCTCCGAAACAGTCCTTACAAGGCTCTCCTGATTCGCAACACGGGCCTGATGTATCTGTTGGCCGGAAACGCCACCAGAGCCAGAGAACTGTGCGAGATTACTCAGAAGATGTCCCGGGAGCTGCACGATCGGCCGGGATTGACCCAGGTCAGTATGGTTTTATGCGATATCGAGCTCCACTGGGCTCACTTTGAGAAAGCTTTGGAGCACGCTCAAGCCTTGCTGGACACCGCAGACGATGCCGGTTTGCCGGTGTTCAAAGCGCTGGGCTGGTCATATCTTGCCAGGGCCACGGCACACAACGAGCAGCGGGAAGAAGCTCGAGCGCACCTTGCTAAAGCCGAAGAGCTGGCCGAGATCATGAAACTGCCCTACGTGGACATGATGGTCTGGATTGCTCGAGCCTGGGTGAATTGCGATCTGGGTTGTGACGCCGAATGTCAGGAGGCGGTGCAGCGAGGTTTGGAGCTTTGCGAACGGATCGAATCGCTCCCGTTTTACCGGCTGACGCTCCAGTGTGCTTCCTTATGGTCGGCGGTGGAGACCCGGACGGAGGATTCGGGAGTATTGACTCAGCGGCTACAAGAGTTCCGAGAAGAGTGCCGGCAGCATCAAGTGACCCAGTTCGTACACATTTCGGACAAACTGCTGTCGCGGGTTTGATTGTTGCGCTTCGGGTGGAAGGTTCTCCCATAGACTAAATCATTTAAATGGGGAGATTTTGCTGTGCGTAAGGCTTTTCTACTTTTCTTGTCACTTTTTGTGATGCCGATTTTCGTTGGTTGCGGGAGTAGCGACGAATTTTCGGGGACGACGATCCAAAACAACTCTTTCACTTCCTTAATTCCGACCTTAAGTGGCCAGGTCGGAAGTTTCCGACTGCAAACAACGTTGGAGTCGGTGAACGCCCAAACGATCAATATCGTGACGACGACCGTCGTTCCAGCCGTGGTCGATGAATTTCGGTTCCTGGGATTCAACGAAGACGGAATTCTCATTTACGGACCCGTCATCAGGTCGAAATCCGCGGATATTCTTCTGGAGCAGGTGCCGGTGGAAGTGGTGAGTCTGCGCATCGAACTCCTGACCGACGGGCTCATCGTCGGCGGTTTATCCACGGCGGTCGACATAAACACCGGAGAAATCTTCATCCTGAACAATCCGACTTTTGCCTTCCCTCAAGGGGCCACCGGCCCGGCTGGACCCCAGGGGCCCGCAGGGGAAAACGGAGATGACGGCGCTCCTGGCGCTCCTGGCGCTCCCGGGCAACCCGGCGCTCCTGGGCAACCCGGTGCTCCCGGGCAGCCCGGCCCTCCGGTAGCCACCTCCTACGGCTCCTATCGAGGAGGAGGGCAAAACACCCATGCAATCGACGATAGGGAAGTGAACTTCGACACGACCATCAACCAGGTCGGTATCACTTCTCAAAACTCAGGAGAGGAGTTCGTCGTTTCAGAAGCCGGCGACTATCTCTTGACATACTCGTTGGTCATCGACTTTTCCGATCTGGATCCGCCCGACGAGGGAATGATCGTCAGGGTTGATGACACCCCTGTCAACAACACGAACTTTAGCGTCGGTGGCGGTGATTTCCCCACAGGGACTTACACCGTGTCGTTCATTGTCTCTCTCTCGGCCAATAGCGTCGTCAGTCTGACCCAAGACGGAGGTCCTGAGGGTGAAGGCGGAGTCTCTATCGGAGAGTGCTTTTTCACGATCGTTCGGCTGGGAGACTCGGCGGGTTAGAAAACCTGCGAGTTCCCAATAAAAAAGCCCCGTCTGAAAAACCAGACGGGGCTTTTTCTTTTCAGGTTAGTTCCTGGCCAGAACTCTCCCGTTTTGCGAAGCCAGAGCCTTGTCATACGCCTCTTCGAGGATGTCCAACCCCTGCTTCAAGAGCGACATCGGGATGTTGAGAGGACAAAGCACCTTTAATACTTCATCGTCAGCCCCGGCCGTTTCGATGATCAGTCCTTTTTCGAAGCACAGTTTGGAGACTCGCCCGGCCAGGCCGTGGTCGGAGGATTTCAGTCCGAGAATAAGACCTCGGCCCTTCACCACACCCTCCATTTTGGGGTGTCGTTCGGCAATCTTCTGCAGACGGCTCCGAACAATCTTGGAGCGCTCTTCCACACCCTTGGTGATGGCGTCGTCCTTCCAGAAGCTCAGTGCTACGGTGGCGGTCACAAACCCGAGGTTAAATCCACGGAAAGTCCCGTTGTGCTCTCCCGGCGCCCATTTGTCGAGTTCGGGGCGGAATAGCACCAACGCCATCGGATGTCCATATCCGGAGATGGACTTGGAGAGGCAAACGATGTCCGGCTTGATACCGGCCTCTTCAAAGGAGAAGAATTTGCCGGTACGGCCGCAACCGACCTGAATGTCATCCACGACCAGGAGGATCTCATGCTGACGAGCGATCTTCTCCAGGCGTTGTAGCCACTCGCTGCCCGCTACGTTGATACCGCCCTCGGCTTGAACGGTTTCCAGAATGATGGCAGCCGGTTTGTCTACGCCGGAGCTTGAGTTGTTCAGGAAAGATTCCAGATAGTCCAGAGAGCCCGGTTGCCCGTCGAACGGCATCGGCGTGGTGTGACTCAGCGGCACACCGGCTCCTTTACGCTTAAAGGAGTTACCGGTCACGGCCAGCGATCCCAGAGTCATTCCGTGGAAACCGTTGGTAAAACAGATCACGTTGTGACGACCAGTGACCTTACGGGCCAGTTTCAGCGCCGATTCCACGGCGTTGGTGCCGGTGGGTCCGGGGAACTGCACTTTGTAGTTCAGTCCGCGCGGCTCCAAGATGACCTCGTGAAACGTCTTGAGAAGCTGCTCTTTAGCGACGGTGGCCATATCCAGAGAGTGGGTCACTCCGTCTTTTTCGATGTACTCGATGAGCGCTCTCTTGAGGGTGGGGTTGTTGTGCCCGTAGTTCAGGGCACCCGCACCGGCGAAGAAATCGATATATCTCTTGCCCTGGCGGTCGAAGAGTTCGCTGCCTTCGGCTCGGGTGAAGACGGTGGGGAAGGAGCGGCAGTAGGACCGGACTTCCGATTCGTGGTTTTCAAAGATGTTCATCATAGATTTATCCTCCAACTCCGGCTAACACCGGTTTTGTGACTAGGGGACCGACGCGAAGAAGCTTTTCGGTCTCGTGTTGTTTCGGGAAGCAGTGGGAAGCCAGGAAGGTTCCTTCTTCGCAACGCGTCTTGCGGCGCTTGGCAAAGCCTCGGAAGAGGGCCAACGAGGCCGCATTCGACGGTGTGACACTGGCTTCCAGATAAGAGTAATTGGGATTCTCTTCGAAAAGAGCGGCCAGCAGCTTGGTGGCCAACCCGCGACCGCGGTAAGCGGGGTGGACGCCGACCTGCCAAACAAAGACGGTATCTTCTTGCTCGGGAGGCTGGAAGGCCATCACGAATCCCGCCAGTTGGCCGTCGATCTCCACTACCAGGCAAGTCTGGCTGAAGAGCTTGGAGAAGAGAAGGTAGCAGTAGGAAGTGTTGAGTTCCAGCTTGCCTGTTGTCTTGACCAGCTCCCAGAGAGCTGCTCCGTCTTCTTCGGTGGTTGTTCTAATTAACATGCGCGTATTCCCTCGTTTCCGCTTCGCACAAAGCTTTGTGTAGTAGTCCCACGGTGTCTTTCACCGTGTCGGTGGGCACCAGGTAGGTGACCGAATGGGGGGTGAGATAGGAGCCGCCGAGCTTCAGTCCGGCGTTTCGCAGGCGCTCGTATATCGTGAGTCCCACGGCGGGGTCCGCTCCGATGCCTTCGCCCACGGCTGAAACAGCGCCGTGCTCCGTACTCACGTCGAGATACGACTTGTAGCGCCCGGAGAGCTCTTCAATGAAGTTGTCCGCATTGCCCAGATTGGCGCCGGAAAGCACTAGGCCGAAGCCTTCGGAGCCGGGGTTGCTGTAAAGTAGTTCGCACTCGGAGAGCGATTGGCTGAAGTCCGAGGGCGGTGAATCGCCGCGAACGGCCAGTCGGATGAGGTCGGTTCGACCAGTCACTCCCACCACTCTTCCGGCGGGGTACCCTTCGCGTCGTCTGACCAACGTGCCGTTTCCATCTTTGAAAGAAGAGCGAGCCGACAAGGTCACTTCGTATCTTCTTGCCATCTCAACTGCTTCGGTCTTGAGAACTCGAGCGCCGTGTCGAGCGAACTCCAACATTTCGTCGTAGTTCACTTCATCGAGTAGCGTCGCTGCGGGGACTGTCCGCGGGTCGGCGCTGTAGACGCCGTCCACGTCGGAATAGATCTCGCAACGGTCGGCTTGCAAAGCAGCCGCTAAAGCCACCGCGGAAGTGTCGGAACCGCCTCGTCCGAGAGTTGTGATTTCGCCTTGCTCGGTCACTCCCTGAAAGCCCGCGACCACAACGATGCGACCTTCCTCAAAGTGACGGAGTACGTTGACCGGCTTGAGCTGCAGAATGCTGGCTTTCGAGTGACAAGCGTCGGTAAGAAAACCCGCCTGGCGGCCGGTCAGCGAGACCGACTCGGCACCCTGGTCCTGAAGGGCCATTGCCAACAGTGATATGGAGACTTGCTCTCCCGCAGTCAGCAGAACGTCCAGCTCCCGGGCGCTGGGCCTCGAGCTGACAGCCTCGGCCATCTGTAAATATTCATTGGTGGTGCCGCCCATAGCGGAGACCACCACGGCGATCCTCGTTCCCTCTTGTTGTCGGCGGACGATACGCTTGGCTACCCGTTGGATTTTCTCCACCGTTGCAAGCGAGCTTCCGCCGTACTTCATGACGATCGTTTCCATGCTTCTCCCATCCCGATTTCTCGAAAAAAAATTGGTCCTGCGGACTTGCCGTTTGGACTTGCTAGCAATCTACTCGGGCTGCGGTCGGGACGATAGAAGCCAATGTCACGACTTTATTCGTACTCTTGTCAGAAGGGACCAGTATTCGAATACTGTTTCCGCCTGGACGCAGGTACTGACGGTGGGCACGTGAAGGAACAGGACATGGGAAAGATTCGTGTGGTTTTAGCCGACGATCATCCCCTCATTAGGCAAGGTATCGTTTCTACCGTATCCAGCGAACCCGATCTTGAGGTGGTGGGCGAGGCGGAGTGTGGAGACTCCGCTATTGAACGCTGCCGTGAAGAGAAACCTCACGTCCTGGTCTTGGACGTCGGCATGCCCGGCCCCAACTCTCCCGAGGTGGTGAGAGCCGTGCAGAAGGACTCGCCGGACACTCGCATTCTCATACTCACTGCCTACGATGACGACACCTATATCCGTCAATTGATGCGAGTGGGCGTGGCCGGCTATCTATTAAAGGATGAGGGAGTGGATAACGTGGTGCGCGCTATCCGCTCGATTCATGACGGCGCCACCTGGTTTAGTCAGGCGGTCACCGAGAAGTTCGTGCGCTGGCAATACGGTCAGCAAAATCAGGAGCGTGGGCAGCTAACCCAACGGGAGACAGAGGTTTTACACCTTATCTCTCAGGGGTTTGAGAACGCCGAAATTGCTCAGGAACTAGACCTGGCCGAGCAGACGGTGAGAAACTACGCTTCCTCTATCTACGAAAAGATCGGCGTGAATTCCAGGGCCCAGGCGGTCGTTTGGGCTATGGAAAACCTCTAAACCGGAATCCTGACGTACAGGGTCGTCCCTTGATCGGAGCCGGACTCAAGTTTCATCCGGCCCTTCACCAGTTCCACGCGCTCTTTCAGACCGGCTAGTCCGAACCGCTCCTGGGTGGAGAATTCTTCCAACCGCTTGGGAATCTTGAACCCCTTTCCATCGTCGGTGACTTTCAACTCCACATGAGACCCGTTGGGGCGCAGAGAGATTGTGGCCACTCGAGCTTGGGCGTGTTTGATGACGTTGGTGACCGACTCCTGGACGACTCGAAAGAGGCAGACCGAGACCGGCTCGGGTAGTTCGCGCATATTGTCGCATTCCAACTCCAGGGCCGGGCATTCGGACCCGCCTTGTCGCCTCAACTTATCGAGGAGTCCTTCCAGGGCGGCTTCCAGCCCAAATTCTTTCAAACCGGGTGGTCGGAGGTCGCTGATCAGCTCGCGAAGCTGCCGAACCACCTCTACCACTTCTTCCTTCAAGGCTTTGTCTTTCATGCGATAGCTCACGGCCAGGAGATTTTGGACGGCGTCGTCGTGAAGCTCACGAGCCAGGCGAGTTCTTTCCATCTCTCGACTCTCAGCCAGTTTCCGATTGCTGATATCGAGATCTCTTTGAGCCTTTTTCTGTTTGGAGATATCGGTGACGATCCACATCACTCCGAGATCTCCCTCGGCATCACGTACCGGAACAGTCTTTGCCAAACCCCAGGCGAGAGAGCCGTCAGAGCGAGTCAGTTGCAGTTCACGATCGCCCAAGAAGTTTAGTTCCAGCTCTTGGGGATGGTGGACCAGGGCCAACATACTGCGGCCCTCCAGCACCTCGGGAGTGTATCCCAGAAGGGTCCAGACAGCCGGGTTGCAGCGGGTGATGGTACCGTCGGAGGTCATGGAGAAGAGGGCGCTCGGCTGCGAATTGAAAAGCGCCCGCAACTGTCGCTCGCTCTGAGCCAGGGCGTTTTCGGCGATTTGGCGCCGGGTCGTATCGTGCAGTGCCAGCACCGCTCCGTAGGGGTTGCCCTCGGTGTCGAACAGGCGGCAGCCGGAGGCGTTCATCAGGCGAACTTCGTCGTCGATATCGAGACAGATGACGCGGACTTCGCGCAGCTTTTCGCCGGAAATCACGCGATCCAGTGGTGTGCGGCCATTCTCTTGGCGGGTGCCGTCGAGAGAAGCGAGAAAGAGCAGCCGCTGCTCGGCGATGTCTCCCTTGCGCAATCCGAAACGTCGGGCCGCGGCGGCGTTCACCAGAGTCACCTCGCCCTCCAGGTCGCAAACCAGAATGGCCTCGTCGATGCTTTCCAGAACGGCCCGAAGAAACTCGCGCTCTTCCATCAAGACCTCTCGCATGCGGTGCCTTTCCGAGGTGTCCCGGCCCTGCACGATCAGGGTGGACACTTTTCCCTCGTCGTCCACTAACGGAGAGAGGATCAGCTCGTAGGCGGAGTTCCGAATACTCTCGACCTGCAAAATGGATGCCGTCCCCTCACTACCGGCCAGCAGGAGGGCCTCTCTTACCGATTCCCGGTAGTCGTCGTGGAGCCAGCCGGCTTCCCATAGGTAGCTCCCAACCTGGGTGGTGGTGTCCCGGGGGTTGATGCTGACGACTTTGCCGGCCGCGTTGGCGGTGGCGAACAGGTGCATGGAGGTGTCGATGAGACCCTGGACCTGCTCCTCCATGCTAAAGAGCTCCGGAGAGAGTTCGCGACTAGACAGGATGTCTTCCAGAAATTCGGCAAACCCTTCCAGCCCTTCTTTGTCGGTGGGAGAGAGAAGCGGGGGGTTTGGATGCCGGAACTCGAGTTGCTTGTCGGCCACTCTTATACGACAGATCCATTCCCGGTCGTTTTCCGTAAACCCCACGCGCATGGAAGTATCCTGTTGTTCTACCGAACGGAGCACGGAGCTTTCCACTCCCAGCCAGTCTTGCAACTGCCGGACAGCTTCCCGCAGGACCGCCTCCTTATCCGGTAGATCTTCCAGACGGCGCACCAGGGTTGATAAAAACATGTGACATGCCTATTAGGGAGTGAGGTTAGGCCTCCTGGTTCTGGCCGGAGATGGCAGGAGGCGGAGCAGCCGAGAATCCTGAAACCTGAGCAACCATGAAGCCAAATCACCTCTACTACCACCGCCTTCAAGGTCGATGGAGTGGCCCATTCCGATTGCGAGTCACTCGACCGCTGGGGTTACTTCGCAGTGATATCGGCTGGCTCAACAAGATTCAGGTTGTAGCTTTCGCCCTCGGTCGTTTGCTCTTTGGAGCCCCCAGGCTGCATACCGCAGTGGAGATCGAGTCGGAGGAGCTGGTGCATCACTTCAGTAGGATAGAGCGCTTTGGCTTCTGTCTTTACAGCGCGGAGGAGGATTTCGCCCTCTGTCCGGACGGACGAGAGCTTGCGATTTCAGGAACTGAGAAAAGCCTCTTCTTCCACCGGTTGCTCCATCCCGGTCGAGGTTGGGTGGACGATGACGCCTTGCGCCGTCTATCAATGGCGCTGGTTCGACCAGGATTGGACTATGGAGAATGAATCGGATGGGCAGGGCTTGAGAGTGAAAATTCAATGCCCCTGGGCGCAAGCCCGGGTCTACCTCAAGAGGAGGAGCTAGCGAAACGGTTCCTTGAGACCGGCCTTGAAACCGAGACCGAAGAGAGCGAGTCCTGCCAGTATGCAGAGAGGACTCAAGACCTCCATCACCTCAGTTCGATGGAGCAAAACTTTCTCGTGGTCGACCGTTCCGAAGTCGAAGACCTGAGGGTCCGAAGGCAAGTAAACTAGATCAACGTCTTGACCTTCCTCAAACTCGTCGTACTGTTCCTTCACCACATCCATGGTGACCTCGGCATCGTCGGCGCCGTGGTTCACGAGCACGAGCGTGTAGGTGGTCGCTCCGCGGCCTCCGTTTTTCAGAAATCTCTTCTGTTTGACGGTCCCTTTGGCTTGCACTCCGTCCGTGGCCAGAACGCTGGAGCGGCCTTTGAGGTTTTCCGCAACGAGAAGTGAGGTGCCACCAAAGAGCAAGAGCAAAAGCCCGATGAGAAGATACACGCCGCTACGTTTCATGATTTCCTCTTTCCAGTTGGTCTGGTGGACCCTCTACCACCAGCGTCAAAATAGCACTTTCTGAGCGGACGCGATAGGGGTCGCTCAAGATCACCACGAATTCTCAAAAGTACAGACTATTTTAAGGCCTCTATAGGACAATACTCTCGTGGGATTCATACAGGATTTCGGGCCGAAACGACCTCCAACGGCCAATCCACCTCAAGCTCCGCCTAGCGCACCAGCTTCCGTTTCCACGCCATCCGAAAAGCCTCGACCCAAACAGCGTGGATTTTTCGCGGATTTTAATCCCGAAGCCGCACTTGCCCAGGAACAGCGCGACAGTTTCGTACCACGCTACACACCGACGAAAGCCGAGACCACCACCGAGCCGGCCGAGTCTCGTCCTGTTCGAAGAAGTTGGAGCAGTCCATCCGAAGAGGAGCTGCTGGAATCCACGGCACCCTCGAACCACACCGGCTCCACGCTCGCAGTCCTTTGGGATTCCCCGACTCCAGCGAGCGAGTCGCGTTCCACGACTTTCGGGTCCAGCCTCGAAGTCGCCAACCTTACCAACGAGATTCGGAGCGTCAGCGAGAAGCTCCAATCGATCTCTCCCTATGGCGGAGGTTCGGACAACAGGGCAGGGGAGATCGAGCAAGAGATCGGCCGGACCAAGTATGCACTCAGCCAGGCCAAAGAGGCCGTGCAATACAAGCGAAAGAGACACGAACGTGTCGAGAAGATGCTGGAGCGGACCAAGCGGATGGTCAGCCACATGGAGATGCGAATGAGTGGCTTCGATTCCGGATGGAGCCGCGGCGGTGGCGGCGGTGGAGGTCGCTGGCGTCATCGTCACAACGACGAGTTTCTCTATTCCCGTGATGAGCTGAGAGGGCCGGAAAATAAAGAGGAGCGACAAGCTCAAATGGGATTGGTCCTGGACTCGCGCCGCGATCGGATCTGGAAGCTTCAGGATGAGCTTTCCAACTCTCGCTCAGCCTATGTTCAGGCTGAATCCAAGGTCAAGGAGTTGGAGCAGAAGGTTGACCGGCTCCAAAGTGAGCTTTATCAGGCCCGCCAGTCGAAGCAGAACAAACAAGAACAGAAGTCGAAATTGGAGAACAAGCTCGCCGACCTGAAAACTCGCTATCGACAACTGACCGGTAAGAGCTACGGACAGATATTCTGAGAATGGTTTCCCGAACTAAGAAGAAGCGAGATATCGGGCCGCTTGTGGGCAACCAGCTCAAGCTCGAGCAGATCTTAGAGGGCCTCGAAAGTGTGTTGGAAGACTCGCCGCTCGACGGAGGAGTGCTCCACGGTATCGTCATCCGTCCCTCGGAGAATAAGCGGGAGAGCTTGGAGAGCGTCCGACTTTCGCCCGAGGGCGGGCTGGAGGGAGACCGGTGGGCTCTGGGATGCTGGCGCAAGACAGACGACGGTCGCCCCCACCCGGATGTTCAGGTGTCCATCATGAACTCTCGGTATATGGACCTCATCGCTCACTGCAAAGAAAATTGGCCCATAGCCGGCGACAATCTGTACGCCGACTTGAATCTCAGCCAGGAATACCTCAAGGATGGTCAGCTCCTTCGAATTGGAAGCGCCGTCATACAAATCACCGCCGAGCCTCACATGGCTTGTCGGAAGTTTGCCCTTCGCTTCGGGATCGACGCGGCCCGGGTTGTGAACACGAAGATGGGGCGTTTTTTGCGTTTGCGAGGTGTCTACGCCCGGGTAGTGATACCGGGTTTGATCGAGGTGGGGGACCGTTTTGAGAAAATTACTCGAGACCCGCGCTTGAAGGTCTGACGGGCCTAACGCCGAGGTGCCGTATCGGTCAGGGGATTTTTCCCCAGTCGCTCCTGATCTTGTTGTTTAAACTTGGCGTAGTTCGGCTTATGTTCCGGCGGCTTGGCTTTCGGCTGGTCGACGATCACCACCGGAGCGCTTGTCTTCGTTGAGGATTGGTGTCCTCCGGTCTTGGTGCCCGCGGGGATGTCGCTGCTCCCGCCAAGACTGGCTTGCATCACGACTCGCTGGACTCGGGTCGGCTTGGCCACGGGGGGCGGAGCGCTGGGGAACAACTGAGCGTACAGTTGCAGACGCGCCGCCGAACTTTCCCAGCGGAGAGCGTTTTTGACGGCCTCGGCTGCCGCGGTGACTTCCTTTTGCTTGAGATAGGCTTGCGCTTTCACGTCGTAGGCGCTTGCTAGCTGTTGGTTGCTGCCGTCAAAAGCTTCGTAGATCTCCGCGGCCTCGTCGGCGAGCGAGACGGCTCGTCGGGGCTCTGTTGCCAAAAGCTGCCTGGCTTGTTCTAGCTGTGCACCGGCCTTCTTGCGAATTTCAAACTCAATCGCCGCCAGCCTCTGATCGCCGTCTTCGATTTGCGAGGCCACGCTGTAAAGCTGCTCGTGGGCGGTGAGGAAGTCTCCCGTGCTTCTTAGAGAGTCGGCGTACTCCACCCTGGCCCGGATGATTTCCACTCGATCGGATTCGGCGCTCTCCATGAATTCGAGCGCTTTGGCGTACTGAAGGACGGCGTCTTCAAAGCCCTCATTCCGCGCGCTCTCTCGGGCCGAAGAAAGCCAGATTTGAGCCGACTGGGAAGCTTCACTTCGGGCCACTTCAGTAGGGTCCGGCTCGTTGGAGCGCCGGCGGTCGACGGTGAACAGTACGGCAACTAGAAAGAAGAGCCCCACCAGGCCCAAAATGAGTCTGATCGAGGTGTCGGCCGGCTCGGCCATCTGCACCTGCAGGGTCGCCGCATCCTCATTGGGATAGTAGGCGTCAAGATCGTCGAGATGGCCGTCGAACTCTTCGTCCACCCAGGCGTCATCAACCTCCACGGCATCTTCGACAGGGTTACTCCAGTCATCTGATTCCGGGGCTGGGGGCTTCGACTCCCCAGGGGACGGAGCGTTCCATCCATATTCTTCCTCCGCGGGCTGAAGCCAGCCACCCGGCTCCGGCTTGGCCGCTTTGGGTGCCTCTGCCTTACCGCCCCACGCCCAATCATCCGATTCTCCGCCGTTGAGCCACTCCGACTTGTCGCCGGTCTTAGCGGCGACCGGTTTCTGGCTCGGTTTGAGCCAGCAGTGGCACTCAGGGCAACGAGAATAGGTGGCGCTAAAGTTTTGATGGCAGCTTGGGCAGTACACTACGGTGTGTTACTGTTCGCGATTTTTTGGCTCAGGTAGTACATTTTTGTCTCCTTGGAGTGAAAATTATCGCCTAATACGGGCGTATTTAAGAATATTTTCGCTTCAAGGGGGCGAAAATGGACACCTGAGGCGGAAAATGGTGAATAGTGACACACCCGATCTATTGTCGCACGAGTTGGGTCATTGTTCCAACATTTCGAAAAGTGTTTACAGTCTCGGGTCCACTGGTATGCTTTCCAAAGCCAGCACTCCGAAGACGGCCCGGTGAACTTGGTAGAGAGGTCCTCCGGACACGAATATCTCCAGCGCTTCCATTCCCAGAGCGAACTCTCGCAAGGCCAGGCTGCGTTTTCGCGACATGGCGCGTTGTCTCAGCTGAGGGATGTGGTCGGTGTAGTCCGGTCCGTAGATGATACGCAAGTATTCTCGGCCTCTCACCTTCAGGGCCGGCTGCAGCAGACCGTTTTTGCCGAAAGAGAGAAACTCTTCCGGTTTCATGACCATCCCCTCTCCACCGGCCCGGGTCAACTCCTCCCACCAGAGACAGCCCTTCTGAACGTCCTCAGGGTGAGAAGGGTCGAGTTCGAGAGTGCGAGTGGGATGAAAGAGGGGCGAACTCCCGAGGTACCTCGAGAGTTGCTCCAGGTGCCATGGGTGGGTCTTGTCGGAATGGACCGCTCCCGTCGTGGCTAGAAGATGAAAAGGCGCAACCTTGATGCCCTCGAGAGCTTCCGTGTCCCAGCAGTATCGGCGGTAAGCCTCCCGAAATCCGAGCGCGTTGGCCAGGCGGCGCCGTTGCTTCTCCAGAAGCTCTTGCACCTCATCCGACGAGCAACTCTCAAGATTTTGGATGGCTTCCGGCAAGACGGCCGAGGCAGCCGCGCCCACCGCTCCGTACTGTTGCTCCAGCAGAGCTCTAGCTTTGGCAGACCATGGCATCAGTTCGGCGTCGATAATAGCGAAGTCCGTCCTTCGTTCGGTCCAGAATCGGCTTTCTTCAAGGGTTTGCAGCAGACTCGCCACGAGTTCTTTCTCCAGGGTCGCTTGAAAAAACGGGCGTCCGGTGCGAGTCAGACAACGCCCCTCTCCCGACCTCTTGAGATAGAAGACGGCCCGCGAGCCCATATGCTTCTCTTGCAAGACCACTCGCGGACACTCTTGTTTGGCATAAAATTCGAAGGCTTCGGTGGGGTACTCTAGATAGTCGTCGCGCAGGCTGGTGGAGCAGGGCGACATGGTGGGAGGGAGATAGATCAGCCACTCGGGGGAGACCGTGTAACGACTCACCGTCTCCAGGGCCGCCGCCGTCAACTGAGGAGAGAGCGTGATGTTGGGAATCCAACGTGTGTTGACGATTTGCTTTTCACTCACGTCGCTCAGCTTGAGATCCTCGTCTCCTCGGAGGGTGGGCTGGGGTGCTCGACGGGCAGGTTCATAGTAGGTCTCGGCTGCCGGGACCTGCACGATCTCCATTTCCGGATAGCGTAACGCCGTCAGTTTGCCCCCGAACACGCAGCCGGTATCGATGTTGATCGTGCGGTTGAGCCACTCCGCCTCCGGTATCGGAGTATGTCCATAAACCACGTGAGCCTCTCCTCGATAGTGGGCGGCCCAATCCAGTCTCACCGGAAATCCGAACTCGTCGCTTTCTCCCGTTATGTCTCCGTACATGCAGAAACTTCTGACCCGGCCCGAGGCTTTTCCGTGGTACTCTTCTTTGAGCCCGGCGTGGGCGACCACCAGGTTTCCTCCGTCCAGCACGTAGTGACTGATCAGGGAGTCTAAAAACGAACGATAGCCCGCCTTTTCCTCGTCGCTCAGACTATCCAATTCGGCCACGGTCTCGGCCAAACCGTGACCGATGGTGAGCTTTCGACCCTCAAGGTACCGTTTCAGTTTGTTGTCGTGGTTTCCGCAAACGCACAGACCGCCCAACTCCACCGCTCGGCGGACGAGATTCAGGCAATCCAAGTTGCGAGGGCCCCTGTCGGTGATGTCGCCCAGAAAGACCAGGGTACGCCCTTGAGGATGCTGCAAGTTCTGGTAGCCGAGGTCGGCCAAGAGCTGTTCCAACTCGCCGCCACATCCGTGAAGGTCGCCGATGATGTCGAACGGTCCGGTCAGCTCGGACTTGTCGCACCAGAGCTTGGTTCGCTCGACGAGGAGGTCTTCCGTGTCTTGTGGGGTGAGCCGAAAGATGCGATGAAATTTCTCTTTCTTGATGCTCTTGATGGATTGTCGCAGCAGGCTACTATGGCGATCGATCACTCGGGCGCTAAACTGTCGATCCGGCCGCTGGGCGTTGCGGTCTTTGCAGAGTTGTCGGGGGGTGTCGAAGAGGATGGCCGAGCAGAGAGTGTCGTGGTCGGAGGCCAATCGACGGAGGCTTTTGCGGTCTTCGGTCCGCAGGTTGGTGGCGTCGACAACCGTCAGTCTTCTGTTTCGAAGACGAATGCCGACCATGAAATGCAGCAGTTCAAACGCTGAAGCGGTCGCTTTCTGGTCGTTCTCATCGTCGCAGACCAGCCCCCGACAAACATCGGACGAGACCACCTCCGTGGGGAGGAAGTGTTGGGCCGCGAAGGTGGATTTGCCCGAACCGGAGGAGCCCACCAGAAGAACCAGGCTCTTTTCTGGTATCTTGATCTTCATCGTTGAAAAACCGCCATCTGGCTTGGGCAGCCGAATTCGGGGTGCTCTTCCCCGAGACCGGAGATGGAGGCGTCGTAGTCGTGTTTGACCCTCTCGACCCACTCTTGGAACTCCTCCCGCGACCACTCGAATCGGTGGTCGGGATGGCGGAAACGCCCGGCCGGAAGAGTCTCCCAAAGGACGTTGTAGTCGCGATTCGGAGTCGTGATCACCAGTGTGCGCGGCCGGATCCGTCGAAACAGGATGTGGGCCACTCGGGCCAGTCGATCGGGCTCCAGGTGTTCGATGACCTCCACCAGGCATGCGGCCTCAACGTCGTGGAGGCGCTCATCGTCGTAGAGTAAGGAGCCCTGAAACAGTTCGACTCTCTCCCTATTCTTGTGGTGGAGGCGGTCCAGCGCAAGCTCGGCGCGGGCCAAGGCTTCGGTGGAGACATCCATGGCAAGAATCTTGGAAAATTGAGTCTCCTTGAGGAGGCGACGCACGAGCTTTCCTTCTCCGCAACCCAAATCGGCGATCTGCGCGGCGCCGGAAGCCTTGAGCACATCCACCACCTTATCCAATCTCAGGCTGTGCAGTCCGATTTTCTTCTCGGTGGATTCCTCACAGGTGACCCGGTCCGGTTCCTCCGCTTGCTCTTCTGAGAGGGCTTCTAGCACCTGCCGGGTGAGTCCGCGCTGGTGTTTGAGATAGCGTTGAACGATGAGATCCCGGTGCGGATGGTCGGCAAGCCAAGCCTCGCCCTTTTCCAAGAGTTTCTCCATTTCGTTCTCTCCGACCCAGTAGTGCTTGTCGTTGTCCAGGACCGGCAGCAACACATAGAGATGACGCAAGACGGAGTACAACGGAGCGGTCTTCTCCAACTCGGTACTGTAGTAGACGGAATCGCCCCAGTCAGGAAAAGCCGGGTCGAGTGGGATGCGGGTCGCCTTCACCGAGTAACCTAGCGGCTCGAAAAGGTTTCTGAGAAGCGCGGAGCCGCCCCGGCAGGGGAGAGTGGGGATGGAGACTTTCAGCCTCATGGGAGATTCCACCAAATCCGGGCGCTTTGGGCAGCGACCGGCTACCGCGGTGCGAAAAAGCTGGTTCAGGGCGACACTGAGGAAAGAGTTGGCCACGTAGGCTCGATCGTTGACATAGGGCTGGTGAGCGAAGCTGTCGGCGCCGCCCCGACGGGTGAGCTTCAGCGGATCGATATCCAGCAACAACGCGACCTTGTTTTCCGCGGGATAGAAGGCGTGGGCGGTTCCGAAGGTGGTGGCGTCGGAGTGGAGGCGAGCGGGGTTCTTGTGAAGGAGAAAGCTCATGTCCGGATTGTCCGACTCGATAGTTATCAGCATGGAGGAGTCTCCGCGAACAGGCCGTTTCGACGAGCGACCTCTCGAAACCAGAAGGCGCTCCGCTTAGGGGTCCTTTCCATGGTATCCCGGTCCACGTACAAGAACCCGTATCTTTTCTTGTAGCCGTTGATCCAGCTGAAATTATCCATCAGAGACCACATGTAGTATCCGCGCACATCGGCACCTTCTTGGATGGCCCGGTGAATAGCGTACAGATGTTCGGTCACGAATTCGATGCGAGAGGGGTCGTTCACCTCACCATCTTCCAACAGGTCGGGCAGCCCGATCCCGTTTTCGGTTACGTAGAGGGGGATGTCCGGGGCTCGCTCGGAGATTTGGAGAAGCAGAGTGGTCAAAGTCTCAGGGTGGATTTCCCAGGCCCAGTCGGTGTAGCGGCCGCGAGGATTCTTGACCATCTCGAAGCACCCGCGAAGGGCGAATTTGCAGGCATCGTCCGGGTCGCCGCTGTTGTTGATGTGAAAGGAGTCTCGTTCGGCCTCGGCTCGGGCGTGATGGGGATAGTAGTAGTTCACTCCAAGAAAGGCCGGCGGGGCATGACACAGGTCATGTGGGCTCTCAGGGGCGATACCTCGCTGCTGGTAGAGTTCGACGAGCTCGTCCGGGTAACGACCTTCCAAAACGGCGGAAAGGAACCATCCGTTGAGCACTTGATCGGCTAGCTTGGCGGCACGCCGGTCTTCCGGGCTCTCCGTGGCGGGGTAGACGGGGGAGAGGTTTAAGGCGATGCCGCAACCGTGCTTGGAGGCCAGGTGGGTGTGGGCGCAGAGCAGGTGGTGAGCTGCCAACAACGCTGCCTTTCGGTCCTTCTTGCACGGGGGATGAAGTCCCGTGATGTAGCCGTTGAGGATAGTCCAGGCCGGTTCGTTGATGGTGCTCCAAAGAGAGACTCTGTCGCTCCAACGCTCCAGACACATCCCGGCATAATCCAAGAAAGCGTCGACCGTGTGAGGGTTCTCCCATCCGCCGTCTTGGGCCAGGGTCAGGGGAAGATCCCAGTGGTAGAGGGTCATGTTGGGCTCGATCCCGTTTTTCAGTAGCTGGTCGATGAGTCTATCGTAGAACTCCAGGCCGGGAGAGTTGGCCTTTCCGCGTCCATCCGGTACGATTCTTGGCCAGGACAGCGAGAAACGATAGCCGTTGTGCCCCAGTGTCTTCATCCATTCGACATCGTCTCTCCAGCGGTGGTAGTGGTCGCAAGCTACAGCCGGAGTAGCCGATTGGTAAATCTTTTCCGGACAGGTTTCACAGTAATGATCCCAGACTGAGGGTGAACGGCCGTCCGCGGAGGCGGCACCCTCTATCTGCAGCGCTGCCGTGGCGGAACCCCACCGAAAGCCCGTTGGAAACAGTATGTCATGGTATGGGGTCATTGGTATACCCTGGTTTCCTACCTCTGAGGAATAGATCTCCTATTCTCAGACCGTATAATAGCCATACAAACACAACATCCCCCAACACTGAAGACCGGCTCCCACCGGTCTTCTTTTATTTTCCGAGGAATTCTTCGGATGAAAGGCTTTGTCGGAGATTGTCCAAGACTTTGTTTCTCAACGGTTTGGTGAGTTGGGTGGTGGAATAGAAGTGAGCTTCCCGCGCAACTCTTTGCAAGGGGTGGCTCAACAAGTGAGCCTTGCCTCCCACCGCCGAGTAAGCCGCTCCGACGACCATATCAGTCAGGCGAAGCGCTTCGTACCTTAGCCGAGTGGAGCCCTCCCAATCGGGCTTTTCATCCCAGGCATCCATCTTCAGGTGCTGCTCTTCGAGCTTCTCTGAAACCGCATCTCGCAAACCGTCCTCCAGAAACCTGGAGGCTGCTCTGGCCGCTCCCAGGCTCCGGGCCGCCTGAAAGACCGTGGAATGCATATCCTTCTCCAGAAAATCTTCCGGTGTGATTTCAACGACGATATCCTCCTTGGGAACGGCTAAGGCGTTGAAGTCGAGGGCTACCGTCGCCGTGGCTTCCATCACCACCAGAGAATCCATCGCGCGGGGAACGATTTCCGGTTCCTCCATGGAGGTCACACCCATGAGCAACCGGCCGGACTCGGTTGCTCCCCCGACCAGCAGCCCGGTCATCAATCCAAAACCGGAGAACCACGGGCCACAGCCGGTGAAAACGACCTGGTTGCGGCCAGGGATAGCGCTCACGGGCGAGGGGGTGCGCCGCAGGTGGGCAAAGCAAACTCCGAACCATTGCTCTCCCTTGATGGCCGACTCCGCGCTCGGGTGTCCGGCCTGATGAAGCCTACGGCACACCCCCTCATGTTGAGTGGAGAGAAAGGCCGTCACCCCACAACCGGAACTTAGGAGGTCCAGGGCTCGGCGTCTTTGTCCGGGCGAAGCTTCCACGACAAAGCGGTAGTATCCGCATTCCGCCAGACGCTCTAGATGGGCTCGCGGGGAGGCTGAAAGCTCCTCGATGCCGCGGGCTTGTGAGGCGAAGTCCGCTGCCAAGCCCTCTACTACCGGTAAAACGTCTTGAACCAAAGAATTTCCTTTCGACATAAGGCATGAGCCTTCAAACCTTTAATCAAATTGGCCTGCGAACATATCTTGGTAACATTTCACCGGAATACAGGCGAGAAGGGGATTTAGGCGAAGTACATGGCGCGAGCTTTTAGACAGGAGTGGGTAATCGCTGAGCAGCGTGGTTGACAAACAGACTGTTCCTTACAAGGATTGGGTTCTGTCTATTGCACTCTCAGCAACTCTGGGGTGTATCTTGGTGGCTTTTTCATGGCTGCTGATTTTTCAGTTTGTCGTGGGAGCTCTCTATCCGTTTGTCACCGTAGGCCTGATGATCGGTGTGCACGCCCTGGTCGTGAAATTCCGAGACCAGCCTCTTGCGATGGACCCCCAGAACATGGCCATCCAGCTCGGAGTGATCGGTGGCGGGATCGTCTCCATCCTACTGGCCCTCCTCATCAACCGAAACTTGTCGCTCACTGCCATGGGGTACGTCGGCGGTGGTATGGCCCTGGTCGCTGTGATGACGATCGGGCTGGACCAGATACGCGTGGCCGGCAAACGGCGAGCCGCCGAGAAAGCCATGAAGAACGCCGAAGAAGCGCGTCGACTAGCCCAGGAGGGCGACCGCAAAACAGCCGACGAGATGTTTCAGGAGGCTCTCTTGACTTCCGAGATCGCCTACGGGTCCAACCACTCGCAGATCGCCACCATCGTCTTTTACATGGCTGAATTGATGAGAGAGATGGAACGGACCGAGGCGGCCACGATCCTGTTTCGGAGGGCGGTCGAAGTGCGTACCGCCATTCAGGATAACAGCAAACGCTACGTCCTGACCCTTCAGGCTTGCGCCGATCACATGAGAGAGGCGGGCTTGATAGAAGAAGCCCTGTCTATGATCAATCGAGCGGTGACGGAAAGCAAGAAGCTTGAAAATTCGAACGCGCTCACCGGGCGCTGCTATCTGACTCAGGCTCGAATTTATACTGCTCAGAAGAACCTCCAAGAAGCTTATGATGCGGGACGAACGGCCTCTCAGTTGCTGGAGAAGAGCCAGGGTAAAAGCCACCCGGAGACGCTGGAGGCGAAAGCGCTCGTGGCGAGCCACTCCGTCAATCTCGGCCGAGTGGCCGAGGCAGACCGCATCCTGGTGGAGGTGATCGCCGAGAAGGACAAACTTGGTGAGGACCGCGACTCCGTGTACGCAGACCTTCTACTCGACCTCTCCTCGGTTCACAGCAAAGGTAAGCCGGATAAGGTCGGGGAGTCAATCTTGCGGGCCGCCCGCATCTTCCGCAGTTTCGTCGGGCCGGAGTACCATCGAGCGGAGGAGTTGTTGGGAAAGCTTCCACCCCACCTGGCTCAGGGAGTCCATCCCGATCTGGAACAGTTTTATACTCTGATGTTCGCCAAGGAGACGAGAGCCGCCTCGACGTTGCTCGAATCCAAGCCGGAGATGGCCAAACTCACCGATGCTTCGGGCTGGACCGTCTTGCAGTGGGCTCTGTTTTTCGACAACGCCGAAATCACCCGGATTTCTCTCTCACAGGGCGCCGACATCGAGGCGGGCAAAGGGACCGACTATCCACCTCTCTACATCGGAACTCGTTGGGCGAATCGGGCTGCGCTCTCGACTCTGTTTCGCAAAGACCCGGACGTGGAGATCGAAGCCGGAGATGGGTCACGACCGATTCACGGAGCGGTTTTGAGCGGAGATCAGCTCACCTTCGACCAGGTCGTCTCCAAGAAGGCCACCCTTGAAGTGCCGGACAAGAGAGGTTGGACTCCTCTGCACCTGGTCGCCTTCAACGGGGACCGTAAGTTTCTGCTTCAACTCATTCCCAAGGGAATGAATGTGAATTTTCAGGCCCCTACCACTATGCAGACTCCCTTGCACGCGGCGGTCCTGGGCGGCCAACGCGGAGCGGCCGAGACGTTACTGTTGAATATGGCCCAGATCGACCTGGAAGACTTCGAGGGGAACACCCCGGCCGATTTGGCGGCCAAGAAGGGTTACCAGGATATCCTCGATGTGATGCGAGGCTACGCCGACGTCAAAGAGGAGCAAACTGGAGAAATGCCGGCCCCCGCCGAGCCAAAAGCCGAGTCGGAGCCGGTACCGGTCGAAGAGAGCGTAGGCGAGGTCTAAGGCATGTCTGGAGTATCGGAAGTCCAAGAAAGAATGGCGACCCTGAACACTCAGCTTCGGTTTGGGCGCCACCAACAAGCCCTGGTGGAGGCCTACAAGTTCAGGGCCTATTTGCAGCTGGGGGGTCTCCGGAGTAATGAAGCTAAATCCGCCATCGTGCGAGTAGAGCGGGTTATTAAATCGCTCGAGGGACAGCGACTAACAGGTATTCAGAAGATGGTTAGCTCGGCTGTGCGGACGGTGCGGGCTTCTTTAAACCCCACCGACGAGAAGTTTGATGCGACTTCGCTGTTGGATCGGGTCGATGACGATGAAATACCGACTGAGGAAGAGTCTGAAGGGGATGGCAAGTCCAAAGAAGACCTTCATGAAGACGTTTTCACTTCGCCCTCACCCTCGCCGGGGATCAAGAAAGTCATCGATGAACAGCCTCTGGGAGACGGCGACTCAACGATCGGGTGGTAGCCCCGGGCTTCGGAGTTTCCGATAGGCTCCGTGTAAGGCTAGGGTCAGGATAACCAGGGCGCCCCCGGTCAAGGTGGACGAACCCGGAGTCTCCCCCAGGACCAACCAAACCCAAATCGGACCAAGGACGGTTTCGCCGAGGAGAAGTAGGCCGACTTCCGGCGCAGGCAAGTACCTGGGCCCCACCGCCATCAGGCCGAACGCCGTCGGCAGAACGACGAGCCCCAGCAGAGCCGTCCAACCCACATCTTCTCGAGGAATGGAGAGTGGACTTGCCAGGGGAATGGAGGCCAGCACGGTGAGGACCCCCGCACCCCAAATGCTGACCGGCCCATAGGACGATTTCCACCATCTCAGAGTGGTGAAGTGGGAAGCCATGCAGACGGCGCTGACGGCGGCGAAGAGTTCTCCTTTCAGATTTCCTCGGCCCAATCCGTCGTGCAAGCTCCAGAATACGCCGACCAGGGCGAGAGCGATAGCGGCCCAGGTCACCAGCGGCACCGACTCCTTAAGAAAGAAACGGCTGAAGATAGCCGCCAACAAAGGACTGGTGGCGATGATGACCAGAGTGTTGGCGGCGTGGGTCGACTCCAGGCTAAACACAAAGCAAGTCGTGGAGATGGCCAGAAACAAGGCAGCCAACCAACCACGGCCTCCTAATCTGGCTGGAGAGAGCCCCTTCCACCATAAAAAAAGGCTGAATCCAAGCGTCATCAGGAGGCCCCGCCAGAAGAGAAGCGACCAGGCGTCGGTATGGATGAGACGGACCAAAAGGGCGTCAGGAGTCAGCGTCAGGACTCCGAGAGATGTGAAGAGCAGCCCTTTTTGGTAGTCGCTCAGTCGTCCGCCCACTTGGGCCGTGCCTGGTTCATCTGTTGGCGCGCCATGCGCAAGTGAGAACGATGGGCTTTACGATAGAATTCGTCCCAGCTGTCGTCTGCGGGCCAACTGCTCTTGAGTTGCTCCAGGCTGGCTGAGTCGAGAGCTGCCTGCTGCAGTTTCTCCAGGTATTTCAGATTGCTCTCGATGCGGGTAACGCCTTGTTCGGGTGGGGCGTGGTTTGCCAGCACCCAGGTGGGTGCCAGTTCTAGAAAACGTTTGAGACTGAGCTTCAACTCTTCGATCGTGCGGGATGACTCGTCGCTGTCTTCATCCACCAGGGGTATGGGATCTTCCACGCAGTCTCCCGGTAGAAGGGTGGCGATCTCGGGTATGTAGATCGCGAGGTGGTCGGGTCGGTGACCGCGGGTAAAAAGGAGTTGGAGAGTGAGATCCCCTCCGTGAAGGGTGGCTTCGGTCGGCAAGGCCACGTTGGGGGCTCTCAATTGGACTAGCCCGTAGCTGTCCGGATGCTCTTTCCGCTTGTCGGCGAGCTCTTTGGCTCCCACACCACCGGTGACGCGCTCCACCATGGCTTGAGTGCCGAGTATCGGTTCGTCGAAAACCATGTTGCCGAAGTAGTGATCCCAGTCGGCGTGGCTGTTGACCACCAGAAGCGGCCGGCCGTCGGCGAGCTTCCGAGCCTCATTCCTTAACAGAGTTCCGCTCTTCGGCCCCAGCAGAGTGTCGTAAACGACCACAAACCGTTCCGTTCGGATCAGATAGGAGCGTACCAATTCGCCGCATTTCAGGCAAACGATTCTCCGGTCCCATCCGGTGTTGCGATCAATCGAAAACTCGAGATTTTCTTCCACCAACATACTTCAGGTTTTGTCACCCGGATGGGAACTCTTGCTTGTAAGGTCAGGCCATACGGACGTCTTGCTGGGGCACCTGTCCGGGCAAGGTTTCTCCGCCCGGAGTTCTCATCGCCAGTTCGAAGCTTTCCAGCATCCGTGTTAGTTCGGGTCGTTCTTCCAACCACTGTTCGAAAGTGATCGGGAAGCCCTGAGGCGCCTGCTCTTTGGCGTACTGATTGAAAGTGATGAGAGTGTGGTAGCGATGGAGGTAGTCCAAACCTGTCGACTCGGCTCTCTGGGCTCTGGACGGATCCTCGGCGGAGAGGCTCTTTTCTCGATACCGATTGATGTCGGTCCGCAAATTCTGCATATCGCCGGTCAGGTCCAGCACCGCGTCGGTTTCGGATTTGGCGGCGATGCCGTTATCCAAGGTCCGCACCAGGCTTAAGATCAGGCGGTAGTCGCCCTGCTCGTACCGGCCTTGTTCGCGAATATCCTGGCGGACCGAGTCCATTCGGACGAAATCACGCTGAAGCTCGGGGTTTTGGGCACGCTGGATGAGCTGGGCCGCCACCATCGCGGTGGTCGTCCGGCCTCGCCCGGCGTGGCAGTTGAAGACAAGCGAAGCGCCCGGTTCGGCTTGACTCACGCGCTCGACCAGAGACTGTAAGTCGCCCGCCTCGGGTGTCTTCTCGTCGGTGACCGGGACTCGGGCGTAGTCGACCTTATATCCCTCGGCCTGTAAACCGTCATAGACTTCGCGAGTGGTCTGAACGGACTCCGGCGTCACTTCGACCCATTGGCCGACGACGTCGCCGTCGGGGGACTCGTCGTGGATCAGGACTCGTCCGCCGTTGGCCCGTGCTTCAGCCAGAACTTCGGCTTTAAGTTGCTGTTCGGTACGCTCGACCTGTGAGCCGCCGGCGCCGGTGAAGTCGTCTGAGTTCTCGAACGGGTGAGCCATCTCGCGAAGGGAAAAGGAACGGCCGTTGATGTAAACGACCGGCTCTTCGCGCATGCTCGTCCAAACGACGGTTTGTTCCTTACCGTTCAGCCGGTCAAGCACCTGCCTCATTCCGTCGACGGTCGGCTGAGCCACACCGTAGACATCGGTATTTTCGACCTGCCGGAAGTTGGGAGCGCCCGGTATCTGCTCGGATAGATTCTGGTTACGGAGTCCCGGGTACTGGTCAAACTTCAGAATCTGACCCGAGCCGAGCAAATGGCCCTGGCGACCGGCCACGTGCATCTCCGGACTCACGTCGGTGGGCGTGAGGAGGTCGGTCGCCTGTTGCTGGGTTTGCCTTGTGGTTTCGGTGACAAGCTCCGTCTCGACCGGCTGAGGTTGGTGGTTGGCAGCCCCTTGCACCAGGCCCAATCCTGTCAGGCCCAGCATCACGGCCGCGCCTAAGATTGGGAAAAGGCCCGGCTTGGCCGGTTTCGCGGTATGGGGAGCTTCCTGCTTGAGGTTTTGCAAGGCCAGGTCGGCTCGGTCTTTTGCTGTTGGAGCCTCTGATTGGGAAACGGCCTCTCCGGAAGACCTGGGCGGGGGAGAGGAGGCGGTCGGCGGGCCTGCCTTAAATCGATGAGTGAGTCGAGAAATCACTCTCAAAGATTCGACTCGGGTCATTCGGACCCTCTCAAGCCACTCTCCGGGCGCCCGGCCGTATCGGAAAGTTTACATGGAGGGCAGCGCCTGGCGCGCCATGGGCTCAAGGCCCTCTATCTCCAGGGCTCTCTTCACCGAATCCCGCGACTCCATGTTTTCCAAGAATCCGGGTATCGAGTCGTAGCCTTGAAAATCGTGACCGAGGCTCAGCCACCAACGACAGACCGTGTAGAGATAAGGGTCGGCCGGCCCCATAACGGCACCGTCCAGGTCGTCAAAGGCGGGCAATAAGTAGTCCACGTACTTCCAGCGTTCATCCAAGAGTTTCTTAAAGTGGTTGGCGAGAGTGGGCACCTCGGGATTGTCTTCGCCCAGAATGAGCTTGCCGAAAAATTGGGGATAGAAGCTCTTATGTAGCTCTCCGTTGATGAAAGAGAGATGGCGAACGGTTTGGTAGAGTGGACCGTCGATCTGCCCGTGCTGTTGAAACAGAAAGAGAAGAATGGCGGCGACTTCGGTCAGCACTTCTCCGTGTTCTCCGAGTAACACCGGCACCTGGCCGAGTGGGTTGAGCTGGAGGAACTCCGGAGTTCGCCCTTCTCCTTTCTTGAGATTAATCAAGATGAGTTGGTGGTCGACCTCAAGCTCGTGGAGAGCGATATGGGGAGCGAGTGAACAGGTTCCAGGACAAGCATACAACTTCATAACGGTTTCTTTGAGATTCACCTTCCGGCTCCCTGTTGCCGAGCGGACCAGAGGGGTAGCCGTCCTACATTTCGCCCGACCTTTTGAGGAAACTCAGAATCGTTCTGCTGGCGGAGAAGCGAGGATGAACGGGTCCGATCATTTTCTTGGGGAGATACTGTTGCCCGCCGGGCCAGGTGTGTCCGCCGCCTTCCACTCGGTAAAGTTCGATCGGCTTTTTCCCCTCGTAACGGGTGAAATTGACTTTGAGTTCTTGATGGCGGTGTTCGGGAAGCTCTCGCTCGTCCTGTATGTGAGCCGAGTTCGCTTCGGCCCAGATTCGCAGGCTGGAGGCGACCGAATCGAGCCTCCCTTGAGTGGGAATTCTGCCACCGTCGTAGGGCCAGATAGGATCGGCGGAGCCGTGAATATGGAGAAGCGGCACGGGTTGCGGTGGGATCGACTCTTCCGAGGCGGCGTGTTGGTTGCAACCCGCTACCACAGCCAGAGCTTGCACGAGTTCGGGCCTTTCGGTGGCGAATCGATGAGCCAGGGCGGCCCCGTTGGAAATGCCGGTGAGAAAGACACGCTCGACCGGATGCAGAGAAGAGAGATGTTTGATGAGTTCTTCCAGATACTTGACGTCGTCGACCTTTTTGTCCACCGCCTTTTTAGCGACCGCGCAGTAGCCGTTTCGGCCCCCGCCTCCATTCCAGCAGCGGCCTGGCATAATCGAGAGCGGCGTGCCGTTGGGATAGCACAAAATCAAGCCTTCTTGACGGGCCAGGGAGTCGAGTGATTCGGAGTGCGCCGGATCGCCGTTGGGGCTGGTCAGGGCACTCATAACCTTGCCGTCATGAGTGAAGCCGTGGATCACGATCAAGAGGTCCCCGTTAGATTGAGAGGGCACGACCAGATCGTAGCCTCGTCCGGGTCGCCAGCCCGGAAGGGAGTGCGCCGGTTTCGATTTTCTGAATATCATGGCGCTAGTCTCCGACGCTACCGTTGCAATCAGGTTGCGGGGGGGAGTCGTTACTCGACCGGAACGGTCGGCGCCATCACCACAAACCACCGATAACTCTTATCGATGAGCTTGCCTTCGGCGTCCGTCCTCAGAGTTTTCAGGCTCACCGAATCCTTGACGTTGCCACCGATCACGTCGATCTCTCCGGGTCTGACTGCCACGACCAGGTCGGTGTGAGAGGCATAGACGGTGGGCTGATAGTCGAAGTCGATCCCGCCTTGCCGAGCATATCCCACCAGATCTCCGACCTGAGGCGCGCGTTCATTGAGTCGATAGCCCCAGTAGGCAAAGCTCGGGTCGTTTCGTCGTCGGGCCAGGATGCTGTTGCGGATGTAAGTGGCGTGCCAGTCCGAATAGGAGAATCGCTCACCCATTCCGGCCTGTTTCATTACCCAGGAGATGAAGGCGGCGGACCAGGGTTCGTGGGTGTCTTTGCCCGTGAGGTCGAGGTCCACTCCCTCTTTCCAGTAGTCTCCCACTCGAAGGTAAAACTCTTCGTCGGCCTCCTGACCGCCTTTTTTGACAAGTTTCCCGTCGATATCGATGGTCTGCTCACCGAAGCGGATCCATTCCTGGCGGGCGATATCCAGAGACTTTTGATATGGGGTCTGGCTTAGGGCCGCCTGAGTGAGGAAGAAGAGAAGACAAGTTAAGAGAAGAGCGGGATGTCGCATCCGCCGACTTTTGTCGATCCTTCAACGGAATCCTCGCTGCTGCATTCCGTTAACATTCTTGAAAGAACTTCTCCTCGCGGGCGGGTTACAGTGCTCACGCTCATCGACAGGGAGGAAAGTCATGAGAATTATCACTACCGGAAAGAAGATCGACCACACGCTGAACTTCCGCACCGTTCGCTTTCAGCGTCAAGAGGTCGGTCGTATCCCCAACGATATCTTTCTTCCCACCGACCAAACACCGCCCTTGGAATCGCTCAAGCACGTCCGTCCCGTGATCGTGGACCAGCCTGAGATGAGAGACGGGGCGCCCAACATCCGGGAGGTCACTCAGAGATTTCAAGCGTCCGCCCCTTCCCCCGTCCTCGGTGGTGTTATAGGTGCGGCGGTTGGAGGAGTGGCGGGCGCTGTCTTGGGCGGTTTGGCTTCGGCCCTGACCGGCCAGGGAGCTTTCCTGCTAGGCGCCGGCGCCCTCGGTGTGGCTGCCGGAGGTTTCTTGGGAGCTCAAAACGCGGCCTCCAAGGAAGTTCAACTGGTAGTCGGCGAGCGACCCGTTCGTTCTCAGGAGATGACGGGCGTCGACACTCGGGTCACGCGAGGCAGCCTCAAAGGGAAGCCCGGCTACTTCCATTCCTTCTCCGCCCATCTCGAATCAACCCATCATGGAAACTACGATGTTCCCCGGGTGCAGACGGTAAGAAAGAACTAAGGCGATGCAGATATCAACGACAAAAAGACAACTTCCCCCACTTCCCCAGCCTCCCAACGACGGGAGAGGCCGCCTGGAGGTGGACCTGACCTACCAGGCCCCCGACACGGTCGAGACTCGGCTGGGCAGTATTCCCGCCGACTATGAGAGTTGGACAGGTTGGGAGAGAACCGAACGGATCTACTTTCGAGACGGGCATAAAGAGGCCAGCAATCCTTACGGTCGCAGTCAAGCCATCTGGCGAGCGCAGCCGACCTACAACCAGGACGGCTCTGCTCGACTGAAAGAAGTGACGCGCACGATTGTGGCCGAGCCGAAAAGTGAGCTCACCACGCCTCTTCTTTGGGGGGCGGGCGCCGGCGTCGCGGGCGGGATCGCCGGGGCGGTCATCGGCTTGGCGACGGGCACGGATCCCGGCCTGGGCGCGGTCATCGGGGCTGGGCTAGGAGCCGTGGCCGGTGGTGTCTACGGCTACCACGACGCCAATACCGATCGAGTTTGATTGGAGTGGCAGGAGACGAATATCACCGAGAAAGACCTGGTGGGTTACATCCATGATGTGGACGAGGACCGTCGCTACGTCTGTCACGGATACGGAAAAGACCGTCACTGTCGCTGGGAAACCGACGACTACGAACACGATTTCCAGCCCATCATCGAGTCCACGGTGGTGGGGACCTACCATCGTCCCGTGGTCGTTCACTACAAGAACTAAAACAGTTTAGATAAACCGCTCGGCACCCTGGTCGGAAACGGTCTGCTCCTCGGCAAATTGATACTCCGGGGGCAGCAGTTCGTTGATACGCCCCATTAATTCGTCGGTCAGCCTCTCGAACGTCTCACCGTGGTCTCTTGACGCCTTGATGGTCAGGGGAATGAAATCGGAAGGTGCTTCAGGGTCGGCGCTGGGGTCAAAGGGCTTGCCGATAGAGTAGTGCACCCTGCCGCCCTTGGAAAAGGGGTTGTCGCCTGGGTAGCAGTCGTCTGAGCCGGAGACGCCGACGGGCACGATCCGGACCTTCATATGGAGCGCCATTTGGACGATTCCTGAAAATCCTCGAGTGAGCGGTCTGCTGCGAGTGCCTTGAGGAAAGATAAGGGGGCGGTAACCCATTTCCATGGCTTCTCGGTTGATTCTCACGACCTCACCGGTCAATCCCTCGAAATGCCTTTGGAACTCTTCGAAAAAGGCTTCCGGACTTCCACCCGGAGCGGCTGCCAGGTACTCCTGCACCGAGGTTTCGAGCTGGTCCTGATTCGACCATTCGCCGTCTCCCAGGAGCCGGAGTTGGCGATACTCCGTCTTGTCGGGCTGGCGACCGGTGCGGGCTAGCCAGTCGAGAGTGAGCAGAAAGCCCCGAGAAGGGACGGGTATGCAGCAAGCCCAGCAAAGAAATTCGCTGAGCCAACGGTTTTGGTAGTACTTCCCCTTAACCCAGGGGGCGACCGGCGGATAGCCACGCTGGTCGAGCTCCCACATAAACGGCATGTAGTTAAACCGGTCGGTGTGGTTCATGGCCAGAATCATGGGTTCGTCCGATTCAAGATTCTCCAGACCCTCAAGCGTAATATGAGTCCGTTTCGGATATTTGAAATCGGCGCCCAAAATGAGCCGGCAAACCACGACCTGTAGATAGGGGACGGGAGGCAGTCGGAAATGCCGCATCTTGTCTAATACGCCCAGGGTCCGAAATCGCCGTTCTTCCATCACCCCGGTACGATTCTGAACCGGTCGAAGCTATCCCCCCGCAGACCCTCGCAGGCTTTGACGCCTAAGGGTCAAACGGTTTGATTATCCCGATGTTGAATTCTATGAGATCCGTTGCCGAGTCGATCCTGAGGGAAAACGACCGGGGACTCTACACCATACCGTCTGCCCGGCTTTATCCCCATCAGTGGGCCTGGGACTCGGCCTTCGCGGCGGTGGGGTGGGCCCATCTCGACCCGGAGCGCGCCTGCCTCGAAATAGAGACGCTGCTGGCGGGCCAGTGGGAGGATGGCCGTGTGCCCCACATCCTCTTTCACCAGGACACTCCCGACTACTTCCCCGGACCGGTTGCCTGGGGAGCAGGCGGGTCCTCATCCATCACCAATCCTCCCGTCTGGACACTGGCAGCCGAAAAGCTTCTTGATCTCGGTGTGAATAAAGACCGGCTACGAGCCTGGCTGCCGGCCCTGGAGCGTTCCCACCAATTTCTGAGTGCCCATCGCGATCCGTTGGGCTGGAACGTCATCGCGACCGCCCATCCCTGGGAAAACGGACAGGACAACTGCCCGGCCTGGGACGAGCCGCTCCTGGCGGTGGATCCGGAGAGGGCGCCGCCGTTTCAGCGGGTGGACAAGGGCAGAGTCGAGGATGCGGCTCAACGGCCCACCGACCTTCAGTACAAGCGGTATATGGCGCTGGTTCAAGCTTTCATCGAAAACGGCTATCAGATGGCCGATTTCGCGGTCTACGATCCTTTCTTCACAACCATGACGATCTTAGCCGAGCAAGCGCTGGGCAGGATGAGCGAAATCCTCGGGTATGAGACCGAGGCGTTCCAACGGGCCGCCGCTCTTCGCCAGGGTCTGGAGTCTAAGCTGTGGTCGGAGGAGCACGGGCGCTATGGATACTACGACGCACGGGGGGAACTCTATCTCTATCCGCACACCATCGGCTCGGTGGCTCCCACCATTCTGGGTGAGTCTGTTCAAGGGTACGACCAGATTCGTCGATCCCTGAGGAGTGACTTTGCCACTCCCTGGGGTTTACCGTCGGTGGCACCGTCGAGCCCGTATTTCGATCCGGTGTGCTACTGGCGGGGGCCTTCCTGGATCAACATCAATTGGCTTTTTCGCGAGGTTCTGGGCACTGATTTCGCTCGACAGACCTTGCAACTAGTGAGAAAGACCGGCTATTGGGAGTACTTTCACCCCCTCACCGGCAAGGGCTTGGGGGCCGACCGGTTTACCTGGACGGCGGCCCTGGTCCTGGACCTCTTGCACGAAGGAGAGTGGAACGAGTGAATTCCTTGGATTGGATCATCATGGTTGTTTACATGGCCGGGATGATCGGAATGTCGTGGTGGTTGGGGCGTAAGCAGACCGATGCCGGTAGCTACTACCTCGGTGGCAACAACCTCAGTTGGTGGTCGATCGGTATCTCCACGATGGCTACTCAGTGCTCCACCAACTCGCTGTTAGGGGCCCCGGCCTTCATCATCACCACCGGATTGCTGTGGCTGCAGTATGAGTTCGCGGTGCCGGTAGCGATGGTCCTGATCATGATTTTCTTGCTCCCGTTCTACCGCAAGCTCAATCTCATCTCCATCTACGAATATCTAGAGCGGCGCTTCGATGTGAGCACTCGGACGATTTTGTCCGTGCTCTTTCAGTTCTTACGAGCGTTCGCCACCGGCGTGACTGTTTACGGGATTTCGTTGGTGTTGGAGCAGATCGTCGGGCTTCCGTTTTGGGCCGCCGTATTGCTGCTGGGCGTCGTCACCATTATCTACGATATGCTGGGCGGCATGGAGGCCGTGGTCCTCTCCGATGTGATCCAGATGGCGGTTCTTTATCTGGGTATCCTGCTCTGTGTTATCTATTCGGTAGATGCAGTCGGCGGTCTGGCGAAAGTATTCGAGCTTTTTCCTCAGACCGGTGAGGTACTGACCCGCGAAACCGGCCAGACCTACAACTTTTCGGCTTTTCAAGCGGTGAGTTTCTCGGGTCACGGGCTGGGAGACGATCAGACCTTCGCTTTTTGGCCGATGCTGATCGGCGGTCTCTTTCTCTACGTTTCGTACTACGGCTGCGACCAGACTCAAGTGCAGAGGGAGCTCAGCTCCAAAGACCTGGACGACACGAACCTTTCTTTGATGCTGAATGGATTGATGCGTTTTCCGCTGGTCTGCACCTACTGCTTTATGGGAGTTTGCATCGGGTCCTACATCGTTTCTCACCCGCAGTTCGTTCAGGAATTGAAGACTCCCGACGGCTACGAATTCAATCTCGCTGTCCCCGTGTTCGTCCTCAACCACCTTCCGCACGGCGTCATCGGACTGGTCATCGTGGCTCTCTTCTCAGCCGCCATGTCGAGCCTGGACTCCACCATCAACAGTCTCTCCGCCACCAGTTCCATGGATCTCTATCAACGTCTCTACGTGAGAGGGCGCTGGGAAACCACGGCCGCGGCGGAACTCAAGATCTCTCGAATCTTCACCGTCTTCTGGGGAATCGTCTGCACCGGCTTCGCTTTCGTGGTGGGCGGCATTTCGGAGTCGGTGATCGAGAGCATCAACAAGATCAGTTCGCTCGCCAGCGGGCCGATTCTGGCTCTCTTCTTGTTGGGGATTCTGACCGACCGGGCCAACGGAAAAGGAGCCACGGCAGGCTTGCTGGCGGGCTTCCTTTTCAACTGCTATCTGTGGGCGTACCAGCCCAAGGTATCGTGGTTGTGGTGGAACGTCATCGGGTTTTTCGTCGCGTATATCGTAGGCTATCTGGTCAGCCTGGCTTTCCCGCCTCAAGAACAGGATATCAACGGACTGACCTACTCCAGCACCAGCTTCGAATCGCTGAACTATCGTCTTAACTGGCCTCGCAACTGGACGCTCCTCAGCCTCTACACTCTAGTGATGATCGGGCTCTGTTTGTGGTTCGGAACCCTAAATTAGGTCCTAGATAAAGTCGAACGGTTCGGCGTCGGAACTCGATTGAAAGAAGGTTCCGAGAAGTAAGTAAGTGGGCTCGTTGCAGTCGAACAACGATTCTTCACAGCATATCATAAAAGCACTCTTTTCCTGGTCGGTCGTGGGTGGATCTCGTCCACCGCTACTATTTCACTCTTCAAGCTTATCGGAGATGGGATGGAAAGTATGTGGACACGACGTGTCTGATGTTACTGTTCTGTAAACTGTTTGTTGCCGACCTTTTATGTTTACCGACCAACAACATCGGACAGGCTTAAGTGAGGAGGTTTTGAGTTTTGAGGGTTTTCTTTCTTTTATTCTTATTGTTATCGACGTGGGCGGTTGCCCAGGAGGGCGAGGAGCGTTCGGAGGTCGACGACGAGCGGCCGGAGTTCATCATTGTGGACAGACCGAGTTTTGCCAACGGGAGTGCCGTTGTGGGAAACGGCGTTCGGTCTCTTGAGTCGGGCGTTCTGGTGACTCGTAACAGGGGTAGTTCCGATGTGTTGACTCAGACCCCGTTACTTTTTCGGGCGGGTACCGCCGACGATCTGGAGTTTCGTTTCGCCTCCTCGGGTTTGAATTTTCAAGACTCTCAGGTGGGCTGGGCCGATTTGAGTCCCGGCTTCAAGTGGAGGTTTCTCGACGAGGAGGCGGCCACGGTCAGCATGGTCACCTCCCTCACCGTGCCGGTGGGGAGCCGGTCTTTCCGCAACGATTCGTTGGCTGGGAGCTTGAGTTTCGCGGCTGATTTTCCGGTTTCGGATAGCGGAGGGATTCTGATCAATCTCGGCGCTTCCAGCACCGGGACGCTGCGCACAGATGTGATTCAGCCGTTCTTTACCGTGGGCTACAGCCAGTCGGTCGACGACGATTCCTCGCTCTATTTTGAAGCGGCCACCTTCGGTCCCGATTCGCCCGGAGCACCTTCCACCGTGGCGGGGGACATCGTCTTCGCCCATCGCTTCAATCCCGATCTTCACTTCGACGTGGCCGTCTTCAAGGGCTTCTCGTCTTACGGGCTGGATTGGGCCGTCACCACCGGTTTCGCGACCCGATTCTGACCGTTTCTCTCCTGATTTAAATTGAATAAAATTCCCCTTTGGCGGAGGCAGCGCGCCCGTTTTTTTGTATTGATCAGGTATGAATACAGCGGAAATGCGATTACTGACAGTACCCCAGTTTGCCCGGCGAGTTTCTCGCACTGAAGACGAGGTTTTGGCCCTGATTCAAGCCAGAGATGTCAAAGCTCTTCGACCCGACCCCGAAGGCGGCTATCGGGTGCTGGAGAGTGAAGTGGACCGGTTGTTGCAGACTCGCACCACCCGCATCAAGCCCGCCAAGTCAAGGCGCGAGGGCGTGGTGGAGAACACCGTCCCTCTGGAGACTCACCTCAGCACGGTCACGGCGCTGGAGACGGAGCGGGAAAGAAACGGCCGCCTGGAGCGCCTCAACTCGTCGCTGCAGAAAGAGCTGTTCTGCTACTCCCGCTTGCTGGACGAAGCCAACAGGGAGTTGGTGGAGCTTCGCACCCGCTCTCGCGCCACCCACGAGCGTCTGTTGGAGATGGAGAAAGACCGCATCGCCAAGAAACATCGGCCCTGGTGGAAAAAGCTATTCAGCTGATTTCACCCTGATGTAGTCGTCCACCAGCTCTTCCAAGATCGCCAGCGGCACGGCGCCGTGGATGAGTACCACGTCGTGGAACTCCCGAATGTCGAACTGCTCTCCCAGCTGGTCCCGGGCCTTTTCCCGAAGTCGTAAGATCTCGTTCATCCCCACCTTGTACGCCGTGGCCTGACCCGGCATCACGATGTGGCGATCGACCATTTTTTGACAGTCTTCAAGAGCGTTCGGCGTGTTGGATCGGTAGAATTCAAGCGCCTTTTCGCGGTCCCATTTCTTGGCGTGAATTCCGGTGTCGGCCACCAGCCTACAGGCTCGCCAAAGCTCCATCGCCAACCGGCCAAAATCGGAGTAAGGGTCTTCGTAAAACCCATACTCCTTGGGCAGCGTTTCACTGTAGAGACCCCACCCTTCGATGTAAGCGGTGTAGTGGCTCAGTCGTCGAAATCTCGGCAGACTGTCCAGCTCTTGGGCCAGGGAAAGCTGCATATGGTGGCCGGGAATCCCTTCGTGATAGGCCAGAGCCTCCATCTGATACTTCGGCATACTGGCCATATCGTAGAGGTTGGCGTAGTAGATTCCCGGTCGCGAGCCGTCTAACGCGGGCGACTCGTAAAACGCCTTGCCCGCCGACTTTTCCCGGAACGGCTCCACCGCCTTTACCACCAGGTCCGCTTCAGGCTTGGTGAGGAACAAAGTGTCCAGTTCGGCTTTCATGTCGTCGACCACCACCACGGCCTCGTCCAGATAGGCTTTCTTACCCGCCTCATCGTTGGCGTAGTAAAACTGGGGATCGGTCCGCATGAATTCGAAGAACTCTTGCAGTGTGCCCTCAAAGCCCACCTTTTTCATGATGTCGCGCATCTCGCCGTGGATTCGCTCGACTTCGGATAATCCAAGTTGGTGGATCTCTTCAGCCGTCATATCGGTGGTGGTGGTATGAATCAGAGCCTGAGCGTAGTACTCGGCGCCTCGCGGAAACTTCCACGCTCCGTCCTCATCGGTAGCCCGCGTTCGCTGCTCTTTCAGGACGCTCTCCAACTGCCGGTAGGCGGAGGCGAAGTCGTTTTTCAAGGCGCTCTGTCCCCGATTCAGAAGGGCTTGTTCCTCTTCGGCCGGCAGTTCGAGAGCCTTCACCTTCCTCTCGAAATCGAGGTAGATCGGATGCTGTCCGTCGGCGGTCAGGGGGAAGCCCTGGAGCAGATTGGAGATGTCGGAAAGAGCGTAATCAAAGACAAACTTGGGAGGGAGAATCCCGTTTTTTTCCCGTCTCAGCAGACCCTCGGTCAGTTGCTCCATCAACGCCGGCAGACGCTCCAGACGAGTGGCGTAGGCCTCCGCCTCCCAGCGGTCGTTGACTTGATGGTTGTTGATCAGAAAGGCCGGGATCTCGACGTGCAGTCCAAACATCTGGTTCACGGGATAGTCGTACTCGACGAATTCGTGGCCGGCGGCTCGTCGCTCGGCGTCGTAGAGAAAGAGCTTGAGTGAGAGCTCGGCTTCCGGCTCCAGGGCCAGCCCGCCCAGTTCCTCTTTCAATCTGCGGGCCCACTTCTGATGAAGTTGATATCGAGCTTCCAGTTCTTGAGGACTGAGGTCGTCCCACCGGTCATAAAACTTCCGAGAGCCCAGTCGAGTGAGCCTCATCGGTGTCCTGTCCACCATCTCTTCGAACGCCTGGTCGAAAAGAAGATTGGCCCTTTGGGTGTTGGCGTTGATGTCAGGAGTGGAACGAGTGGGCATCCCGATAGGCTCGGAGGTGGCGGGGGAGGCCAGAAAGAGTCCGGCGATCAAAAGAGAGGAAAGAGTCAAATTCTTCATGACACCAGCCCTTATCTCTCGGGGCGGCGAATCCCTTGGCGGGACTCAGGGTTGTAGGAATGGAAGAGGAGTGTCTCATGGAGCTTGACCAAAAGACGGTAATGAAGGGCCTTTTAGAGGCCAACTATCGAAAGGAACCCTACCGTTTTCCGGCCGGACACCTCTTTGCTCCGATGATCATGGGGGCGGCTCTGGACCGAGTGGAGATGGAGGGGCTCAAGATGCCGAGCGCCGACTTGCGCTTTTGCTCCATGACCGATGCACGACTGACTCAAGTCGACATGAGTGCCGCTCGGGCTCAGGAGATCGGACTTTCACGAAGCCGTCTGGTGGAGGTCAATCTGGACCGAAGCTTTCTTTCCCGGGCCGTCATAAGAGAGACTCGATTTGTGCGCTGCTCGGTCAACCGGCTCTTCGTCGACAAGGCCGAGGCCCGCGGCTCGCGATGGGAGGACTGTCGTGGAGAGAGGGCCGTCTACGACGAAGCCGACTTCACGGGAGCGGTTTTCGAACGACTAACACTCAAGAATTCCACTTTCACCGAAGCCGATCTGACGGGGGCCCGATTCGAGGATTGCGATCTGGAAGAAGTCGATTTTGCCCTGGCCATTATGTGGCGCACAGTATTTTCTAACTGCCGTCTGAAAGACTGCCGCTTCTCGGGAGTTCAAGCTCATCGACTCCAGTTTCAAGGGGTCGACAAGGAAAGCCTGAAGCTGTCTCCGCTTCTCCTGCAGAACTGCGAGTTCGAATGAGCCTCAAGGTGCTCCTCATTTCGCCCTTCCACGGCTCCAGCAGCCATGCCGCATGGGCGGAGGGACTCAAAAAACATTCTTCCCATCAAATCGACATCGTAGAGCTTGACGATCGGGCCTGGAGCTGGCGATTGAGAGGCGGAGCTCTACCCCTTCGGGACAAGCTTCTTCGCTACGATGAGCCGGTCGACGTGGTGCTGGCCACCAGCCTCACCTGTCTGAGCAGTCTCTACGGTCTGCTTCGCCGAAGCCCACTCGCCGGTCTACCCACCGTCTACTACATGCATGAAAACCAACTCACCTATCCGATTCGTCCGGGAGGGAGGCGGGACCCGGGCCTGGTGCTTCGCCAATTCCACTCTCAACTGGCAGCCGACTTCGTATGGTTCAACTCCGAGCACAACATGAAGAGTTGGTTTAAGAAGCTGCCCGTTTTTCTGAAGAAGTTTAAAGACCATCAAGGGTTCGACCACGTGGAACAGCTCAAAGCTCGCTCCCAAGTCGTCCCGCTCGGTCTTTCTCTGCGAGCAGCCAAGCCCGCCCCCGACTCGACGCGACCGCTCCTGCTTTGGAATCAACGATGGGCCTGGGAAAAAGGTGTGGACCGATTTCTAGGGCTGATTCAAAAGTTTGATAAAGAGGCCCCGTTCGACGTCGTTCTTCTTGGCCGGCCGGTACCGGATAGAGAGAGAGAAGAGCTCGAGGAGTTTCTGGGTCCGCGCTTACTCCACGCGGGATGGTGCTCCAAAGAGGAGTATTGGAAGTGGCTGGCTCGCTCTTCGGTGACCGTGTCGGTCGCGCGCCATGAATTCTTCGGTATCTCACTCTTGGAGGCGGCGGCATGCGGAGTGATGACGTTTCTGCCCAAGCGTCTCTCCTATCCCGAGATTATCCCATCGGAGCTTCACTCCTCATGTTTTTATTCGTCTGCGAAAGATCTCTATCGGCGGGTCAAAAGGTTTCTCGAGAAACCACAAGAGTTTCGGGAGACTCGAGAGTCTCTCCGTCAAGCAGCCCTGGGTTTTGATTGGAGAAATCGGGCCGGGAGCTACGACGAAGAGTTAGAAAGGGTAATGCTGGCTTGCGCGGGGGCGCTGTAGGCGGTGGTGATTCGATTTCGGCCTTCGTTCTTGCTCTGGTAAAGAGCGTCGTCGGCCCGCTTGAGGCAAGCATCAACCTCGGCCGGCTTGGTGGCGCTCAAGCGTGAGAGCCCGATGCTCAGGGTCACTTTGCCGTAAGGTTCGTTTCGCTTGTGCTCCACGTCGAGCTGTTCTATCGCCACTCGGAGCCGATCCGCGACTCGCTCGGCCCCTTCGGCCTCCTGCTCGGTAAACACCAGCAGAAACTCCTCGCCGCCGTAGCGATAGCAGGAATCCGACGAGCGGGACTTGCCTTCCAGAGTTTGGGCCACCGCTTTCAAGACTTTGTCGCCTTCCAGGTGCCCGTAGGTGTCGTTGTAAAGCTTGAAGTTGTCGATGTCGCAAAGACCGAGATAAAACTTGTGATCGTATCGTCGCCTCTCGTCCAAGAACCGCTTGAGGTCGTCCTGAAACTTCAGCCGGTTTCCGACTCCCGTGAGGGCATCTCGCCGGCTTTCCATTTTGAGTTCGTTGCTGAGGTGCAAAAGCTGGGCGTTGGTCTGGGTGAGCTCTCGATGCATCTTGATCACCCGCTGGGCGGAAATGAGGCGACACTCCAACTCGATGGGGCTGACCGGTTTGGCCAGGTAGTCGTCTACTCCCGACTTGAAGCCGGCCAGCACGTTGTCGGACTCGGTCCGGGTGGAGACGATGACAAAGTAAGTGTAGTCCTGGTGAGGGCTGAGACGAACTTTGCGACACAACTCGAGGCCGGTCATTTCCGGCATGAGATAGTCTGAGATCACGACATCGAAATGGGTTCGAGTGAAGGCCGCCCAAGCGTAAGTACCGTCGGCGGCCTCCACCACGCTATAGCCCAGTTGTCTGACGGCTTCGGCTACCGGTTGACGTTCGTGGTCCTTGTCGCCAACTACCAGGATGTTCAAGTGTCCTCAGTCTCCAAGCTCCGCCGAATGGCCGCCACGCGTTTTGCTCCGTTCGGATGCGGTTGGAAGGCGTCCGGGCTATCTTCTTCCCCAAAGATCTCCGTGGCCGAACGCAGGATGTCCGGTCCGCTATGACCTCTTTTCAGGGCGTGCCGTAAACCTTCTTGATCGGCCCGGTTTTCCATCCTTCGAGAGTCGGCTAGTTGGGCTTGCTGGAGATCGTCCGCGAGTTCGGCGAGTTGCTGCCGCTCGGTGTTGGATCCGGAGCTTCGAAAGACGGATTCGACAGCCTCTTCCAGGGCGTCCTGAGCGAGGGTGGCGGAGGAGTCGTTCCACTTCACGTGGCTCAATTCGTGCCCCAAGATGAAGTCGGTCTTGGGATCCTTCGAATCGGGATGATACTCGGCATCGACCAGGATGAGGTCGTAAAGAGCCGAGGCCATCGAGCGGTCGCGGCCGGCCAGCCCGTTGACTCGGCGTACTTCAACGCCTTCAACCTGGTGTTTGGAGACGGCCTTTTCGCTGTAAAACTTGTCGATTGTCTCGGTAAGAGCGGCAGTATCCACCCGTTCTCGTCCGATATCTCCAGCTAGTGCCACCGCCGCAGCCGGACCCAGGTGGTGGTTCACAATCAGGGCCGTCTGCACCAGGCGGATCTGATTCTTGAGCCGGCGAGCCTCTTTGGAAAGAGAGAATCCGTGGCCGACTTTCTTGAGGGCATCCGGATGGCCGGCCTCGGCAAGCAGTTTGCCGGCCCGTTTCTTGTACTCCGAGGCCAGTTTGCCGGCGTGTACTTCACCCTTTTGCCCGGTTTTGTGAGCTCCGAACTCCAGCACGCCCGCGGAAAGTGTGCCCAAGGCGGCCGCACCAGTCTGCAGGATAGAGGGGAGCGCCGGAGAGAGCATGCCGAAAAGACCCAGCCCGCTCGCCATGGCCGTGGTCAGGAGCGCTTTCTTGGCAGCCCCCGCGATACGGTGTTTCGGGGATTGTCCCGGGCGGTCCAGATACTCCAGTCCGGCCGTAGCCAACGCCCCCACAGCCAGGCCCACGGGACCGGCCACGGCGGCTCCGACAAACGGGAGAGTATTTTTCAGCAAGAACTCTCCGGCGTTGAGAGCCGCTTTTCTCAGGGCGTAGCCGGAGCGGCCCGTGTTCAGTTCGACCAGGTCTCTTTCTTGAGGCTCGGATGTGGTTTTAGGAGCGTCGGGAGGAGAGATTGCGGGTCTTGTACGGCTGGCAAATATTTTTGGGCCGATACGAGTCATTGCAACAGTTTACACTAAGTGCTTCTGGTCGTAAATTCGGTCACGAAATTTACGCCCCGGGGTACATCCGTGTTCAAGTGGAAGTTTACGTGAGACGAGGCCCGGCCATGATCAAGCCGACGGAGGTTTGCGAATGCTTTTGAGTCTACAGTTGGCTTCGACCTGGGCCATGGTGGGGTTGATCTGGTTTGTCCAAGTTGTCCACTATCCACTTTTCGAGGCGGTCGGCGAGAGTGAGTTCCCTCGCTACTCCGAAAGCCACAGCCGTCTCACCACCTGGGTCGTCCTGCCGCTTATGTCGATCGAGCTTGCCACCGCCTTTTTGCTCTGGCGAAGTCACTCCGGTCTCTTGGAGTCTCTCGGTCTGGGACTGGTCATGCTCCTCTGGCTCTCCACCCTCGTGTTCTTCGCCCCTCTCCACGGACGTCTCGCCCGGGGTTTCGACCCGGCTCGCTGGAGACTCTTGGTCAAGGGAAACTGGGCGCGCACCTGGCTTTGGAGTCTTCGGGGTGCTCTGGTTTTCTTTTTGGCGAGCTGAAGAGCTTCCTGGTGGCTATCCCGCCATAGTCTTTAACAAGTTGTAACGCCCATCTGACTTCCAGTGCGCCATGCTATAGTGGAAGAGATGAAAACTATTCGCTTTTGTACCTTAATCATCTTATTCAGTCTTTTGACTTGCGCGGCGACCTTGTCGGAGAGTCCGACCGTGACCAACATCACCGTGGTGGCTCACGAGTATTATGACTACTACGCGATGCCCGACGCTGAGAAGTGGAAGAAAGTGAAGAGCGTTCGCATCGAGGGGCAAAACAGAGCGGGCAGCACTCAGGTTTATCAATGCGGTCCGGACGGTTTGATTCAGGCCACGCTCTACAACGTCTCGGTATCTTCCGAGTATTGGGTGACCGTGGTGTGGCAAGACGGAGAGCAGACCTACCGCTCTTTTATGGCCAGCCCACAAACCGAGGTTGTTCACCATTTTTATCAGCCTTTCTAAGGACCTTTAGAGCCAAGTTCACATCGTTGTTACCAATCGGAACGTGGGTTCTCGTAATATGAGAACATGCTCATCCAAAGCACTCGACGTCCCAATCTCGGGCAGGCTCGTGCGAACCACGCCGAACCAAGCTCTCCAGAACTAGCGACTGCCCCAGCTACAGACGATGGTGCCGAGCAAGACGCCGGCTTGCTTGCCGGGTCCGCGGGAGACCGCATCGCCCATTTTATGAGGGGCGTCACCCAAGAATCCCTCCAGCATCTTCGCTACCTTTCAGCCGCCAACGCTTTTCAAAAAGTGGGAAGCACCGTGGGCTCTCTGGCCCTGACTCCTCTGGCTATCCGGGTGGCCAGCGACAACGCGCCGCTCATCGGCGGTCTGGCCATCGGCGGTACCATCGCGGCAGGCGCCGTGGGAGCCGCCATCGGCTACGCTTGGCTCTACCGCAAGGACGGCAAGGACGAGGACAAAATCAAAGAGTTTTCCAAAGTCACCGACTCCGCTCTGACGGTAGGGACGGCCCTCCAGTCTCTTCCCAAGTTCATCTACCCGAGCGTGGTGGGAGCCACCGACGCGCAGGTAGAAACGATTTATAACGCCCTCGACAAGCTTCCGTTGCACCAGGCCACGGCGTCCTCCACGATGCAGATGGTGCCCGGTCTCATTCAAACCGGAATTTCAGGGATGTCTCAGCCGGGCGACTCGCACGTCCATATTTTGCTGGACGAATCTTACATCAACAACCCCCGTCTGGCCGAGGGTCTGGTGCTGCACGAACAGGCTCACGCGGTAGACTACAGCGGTGGTTTCGGACTGGTGGGCGCGCACAACTGGAAGGGCGGGTTCGGCAAAGCACCATTCGTCAGCGGATACGCTGAGAGCAACCGCTATGAAGATTTCGCGGAATCGTTCGAGGCTTACAACACCGACCCTGAGGCTTTCCGCCAGGCGTTCCCGGAAAAGGCTGCCGCCATCGAGAGACTTTCCCACGCCGATCCTCTCTCCGCGGCCGCTGATCAACCGAGCGTTCGCCGGGCCGGTCGAAACATCGGAGCCACCCTCGGCAAGGTGCCTTACCTGCGCACCGGCCTCGAATTGGCGGGCTCGCTGGTGGGGCCGATCCAAACCCATCGCGGTGCGAGTAAATTAATCGAAGGTCTGGAGTCGGGCGACAAGGGTCAGCAACTGGACGGCAAACTGAATCTCGCCACCGGATTATTCTTGAGCATACCGGGCGCCCGACCGATGGCACTCGGTACCGGTATCGCCGGAAACGCTCTCCGACTGACTTCCCGAGAAGACAATCAGCAGCACATGGACGAGGCCAATAAGTGGGCCAATCGGGTGCTCGCGGTCTCGGCCGGTCCGGTGGGGATGGCGGTCGGTGCCATTGTCGGTGAGATGGAAGCCAACGGCATGAAGCTGGACGAGTCGAAAGGCTTCTCGGCCGAAGGTTGGCAGGCTTCGCGTCCCGGTAAGGGCGCTATGCTGAAAGGCACGCTGGCTACCGTCGGTGGTTCGGTCGGCGGCGCTCTTTTGGGAGCAGCCGTGGGAGGGGTCCTCTCCGGAACACCAGGGGCCTTCCTCGGCGCTGTCTGGGGACAAGTGGCCGGTGGCGTGACCGGTCTTGCCGGATACTCGGTCCATCGGACTCTGAAAGAGTCGAAGAAGCAGGGCGACCCTCTGGCTCTGACCTCGGGAGACAAAAAGTTTCTAGGCCGCACCCTCGGTGGAGCGGTCATCGGCGGCGGAGTCGGAACGGCCGCCGGAGCGCTGGGCGGAAGAGCCCTCGGTCAAATGGTCGGCCAGGCCCTGGGTGGGCCGGGCGCGGCTTCGGTGGGAGGCTCGGTCGGCGGGTGGCTGGGTGCTCTGGGTCTAGCCTACGGCGGTGCCAAGCTAGGTGCCGGCATCGGTTCGGGACGCCTGCTGGGCACATCGCCTTTTCAGCCTCCGAGCGAAGACGGCAAAAAACCGCCCGAAAACCCGGGAACGAAAGTCTCTTAGAAACTCGCCCCGCTCTCCTGTACAACCTCGTGAATTTCTAGCTTCACTTTACCGGCGAAGGCGTCGTCGGCCAGCATCCGGTCTTTTTTGTGCTGTTCCCGAAAATTGTCGGATTGGGTCCACTGCCGGAAATGCTCTTCGGATTCCCAGAAGGTGAGGACCACATAAGGGTCTTCCTCTTTGCCGGGCCGGAGCAGCCGATAGGCCACGAATCCGGGCATATCGTCCACCAATCCCAGGCGCTTTTGAAACGCTTCCTCAAACTTCTCGTGGTATTCGGGCTTGACAGGTATGCGGTTGGCTACGGTGATCATAGAGACCGTGTTCCCAGAAGACCGGCCGAATCCTACAGGGAGCTTTTGTCTTCGAAGCGGAGAAACTGCCCGGTGGAAATATCGTATTCGGCGTAGAGCTGGCAGAGAGCGATCGGCTCGTTGCGCGGGCCCACGTAGCCGTTGACAGTGATTCGGTAGACGCCCCAGCGGAAGGGGGCGAATCGTCCTTGCACATTGACCTCCCGTTCGTATTCGAAATCCACGATCACCGAGTAAGAGACCGGACGATCGGGATCGAGCAACAGATTCTCAGAATAGGCGAATTTGGTCTGGCCACGGTCCTTACTCTTTCTAGGCGGAAATTTGACATCCTTGGCAAGTTTCACCCGCACGTCTTCCATTCCCGAGAGGGCGGCATTCTTGGCCTGCAAGCTATCGGCGATCAGGGCCGATGCGGCGTAGCGAGAAGCTTGGGCGCTCATGATTCCCAGTCCGGAAACCAAAAGGATCACCGATAACAAAAGCGCGGTTATCAGGACAAAGGCGCGACGACGACGTCTCATCATTCGCTATACTCCTCGCGAATGCAGGGACACAAGACCCTGCCGGAGACGGTCTTGATACGGCGGTTGTCGACCACAGCCACGGTCAC
>Ga0208701_100029_pt1 | contig 75741 bp, 75 predicted proteins | sample DeeseametaMP1482_FD_184188 | JGI IMG/M metagenome (GOLD analysis project Ga0208701, IMG submission 184188) | Marine microbial communities from the Deep Pacific Ocean - MP1482 (SPAdes) | ecosystem: Environmental > Aquatic > Marine > Oceanic | place: South of Fiji, South Pacific Ocean | collected... | reverse complement strand
CCCCCTGACAAACCCCGTCACAAGGAAAAATTTCCCCCCAACAAGTAAACCAACTAATGAGCGAATCCCCCTTCCTAAACCCAGACCCCACCCGAGTCTTCTACCGCTCCACCCTCGTCTTAGGAATATGGGACGCCTTCCCCGTCAGCCCCGGCCACGCACTCCTAGTCCCAACCCGCCTCGTCCCCACCTGGTTCGAAGCCACACCCGAAGAGCAGCAAGCCCTCATCAAAGCGATCAACGTCGCCAAACACGCCATAGAAGAACAACACGGCACGCCGGACGGCTACAACATCGGAATCAACGTAGGCGAGGCGGCGGGCCAGACGGTCTTCCACCTGCACGTGCACGTCATCCCCAGATTCAAAGGGGACGTGGCGGACCCCAGGGGAGGGGTGAGGCACGTCATTCCCGCCAAAGCCAACTACCTCGTCCAACCCCACCAAACTCTCGCCGAAGCCCCCCAACCCCACGCCAAAGCCAACGAACCAATTCAACCCAACCAAACTCTCGCCGAAGCCCCCCAACCCCACGAACAAACTGAACCCCACCAACCCCTCGCCAAAGCCAACCTACCCAACCAAAGCGAAGTCCGCGAAACCCCAACCCAACCCTACACCCCCACCACCACGGGCAAGCTCGTCAAAGGCCTGGACGACCCCCTCATGCCCCACCTCCTCCAAGACCTCGACTCCGCCACCCAAGCCGACATAGCCGTAGCCTTCATCCTCCAAAGCGGTGTGGACATCCTCGAACCCCACCTCCTGGACCTACTGGAGCAACGCAACGGAACACTCCGACTCGTCACAGGCGACTACATGGACGCCACCGACCCCGACGCCCTGCAGCGTCTCCTGGACCTCCCCGGCAAAGTCCACCTCCGCCTCTTCCAAACAGCCCAAAGCAAAATCAGCTTCCACCCCAAAAGCTACCTCTTCACCACCTCAAACAAACGCTCCACCGCCTACGTGGGCAGCTCCAACCTCAGCCGCTCGGCCATCTGCACCGGGGTGGAGTGGAACTACCGCATCGCACCCGGCGCGGGCTCGGAGCTGCAGCAAGTGCGCCAGGCCTTCGAAGCCCTCTTCCACCACCCCGACACCGTCCCGCTCAACGACACCACCCTGGCCCACTACCGAAAGCGGCGCAAGCCGCCGGCTCAACCCCTGCTCCGCACCCCTCCCGACGTCGAACCCCCCAAAGAGATCCCCGGCCCGCACCCCATCCAGCAAGAAGCGCTCAGAGCCCTCAACCAAACCCGCGAACGGGGCAACAAAGCGGGCCTGGTGGTCCTGGCCACCGGGCTGGGCAAGACCTGGCTCTCCGCCTTCGACAGCGTCCTCTTCGTGGCCCATCGAGAAGAGATCCTGGGCCAGGCCATGCGCACCTATCGCCGCATCCGGCCCCACGCAAGCTTCGGATTTTACACGGGGCAAGAGAAAAGCAATGATGCCAACGTCCTCTTCGCCTCGGTGCAAACCCTGGGCAAAGCCAAACACCACCAACAGTTCCCCAGAGAGCACTTCGATTACATCGTGGTCGACGAATTTCACCACGCCGCCGCCGCCACCTACAGACGCCTCATCGACTACTTCGAACCCCACTTCCTCCTCGGCCTGACCGCCACACCCGAACGCACCGACGGCGGCGACCTCCTGGGCCTGTGCGGCGAAAACCTCGTCTACCGCTGCGACCTGGCCGAGGGCATCAGACGCGATCTCCTGTGCCCCTTCCGTTATTACGGCGTGCCCGACGAGGTGGACTACAGCAACATCCCATGGCGTTCGTCGCGCTTCGACCCCGAAGCCCTGACCAACGCCGTGGCTACCCAGAGCCGCGCCGCCAACGCAGAGGGCAGCATCCGCAAAGTTCACCCCTGCCTGAAGCCCTGGGGCACCTCGCTGAACTCACCCCGCCTCGCTTATGTATTCCCGATACACGCACTCGGACGGAGCGAGCTCATCAAGGCACCCCAGAACTTCATGCAGGGGCGAACTTCACGGACGCTGCCCTCGAACAGTTCCACCTCCACGGCGGCAGCCGCACCGTGGCTTTCTGCTGCTCCCAAACCCACGCCGACTTCATGGCTTCCTACTTTCGTCATAACGGCTTGCGAGCCGTCTCCGTCCACTCCGGACCCGACAGCGCGCCCAGAGCCGGTTCGCTCGAGAAACTGGGCAAGGGAGAGCTCGACATTATCTGCAGCGTGGACATGTTCAACGAAGGCCTCGACCTGCCCGAGATCGACACCGTCATGATGCTGCGCCCCACCGAGTCCAGGGTGCTCTGGCTGCAGCAGTTCGGACGGGGCTTGAGAAAAGCCGCCGGCAAGCAGACCCTCAACGTCATCGACTACATCGGCAACCACCGCACCTTTCTGTTGAAGCCCCAGACCCTCTTGCTGGAGATGATGGGCGGGAGCAAGCTCAGCGATATGGAGCTGGCCCACGCGCTCAGTCTCCTGGAGAAAGGTGAGCTGGACCTGCCGCCCGGCTGTGAGATCACCTACGACCTCCAAGCCGTCGACATCCTCACCAAGCTCTTTCGCAAGCCCAAGAAAGACGAGGCGCTGCGAACTTTTTACGAAGACCATCGGGCGTTGCACGGGAGCAGGCCCACCGCGCGGGAGGCTTATCACGAGGGGTACGCTCCGCGAGCCGCTCGTAAGAGCTTTGGATCGTGGCTCGGGTTTGTGCGGGTGATGGGCGATCTCGGTCCTGGGCAGGAGGCTGCGTTCACCGCCAACCGCGACTTTCTCGAGGGGCTTGAGACCACGCAGATGACCAAGAGCTACAAAATGCTCGTGCTGCAGGCCATGCTCAATGAGGACTGCTTCCCCGGGGAGATCACGCTTGAGCAGTTGACCCAGGCGGTGGCTCGGTTGGCCAGGCGATCGGCCAATCTGCGGGCGGATATCAGTGAGGAGATCGACGACCTGGACAAGCTGGGCAAGCTGCTGGAGCGGAACCCTATTGACGCCTGGTGTGGGGGGAAGGGGACTGGGAAGAAGGCTTACTTTCGGTATGAGGAAGGGGTGTTTCGGTCTGTGGGGGTTGAGGGGGGTGAGAGGGAGGCGTTTCAGGAGTTGGTGCGGGAGATTGTGGATTGGAGGGTGGGGGAGTATCTTGATAGGAAGTCGTTGGATCAGTCGGCAGGGGAAAGCTTTGTGGTGAAGGTCAATCATAACCGTCAGGGGCCGTGTTTGCTGCCGCTTCAGCGGGATAAATATCCGCAGATTCCGGAGGGGGAGGCGACGGTGGTGATCGAGGGGGAGGAGTATGTGGCTCGGTTTGTTTCCATTGCTGTTAATGTTGTTCGGCGGGTTGGGGAGAAGGAGAATCTTTTGCCTGGGATGCTGAGGAAGTGGTTTGGGGAGGATGCGGGGGCTAGTGGGACGAGGCAGTTTGTTCGGTTTGAGAGGAGGGGGGATGAGTGGGAGATGGTGATGGTTTGAGGCTTCGATGCACAGGATTCAAAGGCGGAAGGAGTGTCAGGTGATGGACCTACAAGAAATTCTGAAGGCGCTATCGAGTAATCCAGTGGAGCCGACCGACGCTCCGAATGCTCCTGGGCTCTACGCCATCATCGGTTCAACCGAATTCTGGGAAGAGCTTGGTTTGGGATTGCCGCCCGATGAGAGGCCGCTCTACGTGGGGAAGGCGGAGAAGAGCCTGTTGTTGAGAGACGTACGGCAGCATTTTGGGACTGGGAAGACCGGGTCTTCGACGGTGAGGCGGTCCGTGGCGGCGCTGTTGAAGGCTAAGCACGGCTATGTCGGTGTTCCTCGGAATCCGGCCAAGCCTGGGCACTTTTCGAATTATGCTTTGGGTCTTGAGCACGATGAGAGACTGACTAGGTGGATGCTGACGAATTTGCGGCTGGGGACCTGGTCGCCAAGGGATGCGGATTCGGTGGTGTTGGATGAGTGGGAGACGAAGGTTCTTGATGCTTGCGGGCCGCCGTTGAATTTGAGTAAGGTGAAGACGGATTGGACGGCTGAGTTGAAGCGGTTGCGGAAAGCCCTGGCGGATGAGGCTCGCCGCACCCTTGTGACCTCCGGTGGGACGGGCCTATAACGGTATGTATTGCTGCCGGAGGAGTGTTCTCGCGAGCCCGAAGAAGGGGGCCGTAGGACTGTGGACAAATCAAGACTAGATAGCCTGTGGTAACGCGAGTGGAAAGTAAGAGAGACTAAAGTCGGCATTAGCAATGCAGAATCGACAGCGTATGGACAAAGGGCGACCAATGAAAATTCACGATAGAAGGCCGGGGCCTACGCACGGACCTGATCACCCTGAGACATTGGTCCAGCAGCTTCTTACGCAATACCGTAGGGATGGATTGCCGATCGATGTTGATTTTCGCGAAATGGTAAAGCTTGTAGGCTCACCCGACCGCTACACTCATCTTCTCCATCCATATCCCGCTAAGCTGCTTCAGCACATACCTTACCTTTTCTTGAACTCAAGTTCCTTTGGACGTGTGGGTGGGACTGTACTAGATCCTTTTTCAGGCTCTGGCACCGTTCTTTTAGAAGCCCTCTTGGCTGGCTGGAATGCAGTAGGTGTCGATTCAAATCCGCTTGCGAGCCTGATTTCAAGGGTCAAAATCTCGACGCCTTTGGAAAGGCACCTTGACGAAGGTGCCGAAAAGATTTTGTCATTTTGGAATGAGGACCCCAAATGTCCGCCCCCTGCAATCCAAAATTTGGAGTATTGGTTTTACCCACACATTGTAGACGGCCTTGCGAGAATTCGAAGTGGTATAGACAGACTTACCAACCTTGAGGTCTCGGAATTCTACAAGTTGTGCTTGTCCGTCACTGTACGAAAGGTGAGCCTGGCCAACCCGAGGTTCGCCGTACCTGTGCGCTTGCGTCCGGAGAACTATCCGCGGGGTCATTGGTATCGCGCAAAAGCAGAGCAGCGCCTACACTTCCTTCAGCAGGTTTCACCCCTCAAGGTGTTTGAAGAAGTCGTAGAGACTAATCGGAAGCGCATAGCAAGGATTCGAGGAGCGCTAGGAGGGATTGGCTATGTTCAAAATATCGACTTTAGGAACGTTTCGAAAATCCATTTAGGGCAGGCCGATGCGATTATCACTTCGCCCCCATATGCGGGGGCACAAAAATATATCAGGTCGTCCGGACTCGAGTTAGGGTGGCTCGAAGGTGTGTCTCAGTCCGAGCTTAGTTCGTTGCGAGGGAGCACGATCGGTCGCGAGAAGTTCTCGAGAACCGAGTATAGGGAACTGAAACCGTGTGGAGTTGAGAGCGCAGATTTGCTCTTAGAGTCGGTCAAAAGGAGGAATGCTCTGAGAGCGTGCATAGCAGCCACATACATCCGAGAAATGCGGTCTGCCTTATCTGTTGCGAAGGAGCATCTTTATTCTGGAGGAGACCTACTCCTTGTCGTCGGACCAACTACAGTCTCAGGTGAAGTGTTTGATGTTCCTAGTTACCTGGATCGGATACTTGTACACGAATTGGGCTTTAACAAGCGTCTGGAGTTGGTTGATAGGATCAGGACGAGAAAACTGATGACCAAGAGAAATTCGAGTTCGTCAATGATTGCAAAGGAGCACGTCGTTTGGTACCAGAAGAACTAGAGCGGGACGCGCTTGAGCATTCTCTACGGAAGAAGATAAAAACCTTGAACGAGGTGCTTTGGGAGCGTAGGCTGGGTTCAGGGCGCTTACAAGACTGGCTTGACAACTTCTCTGGCGACCATCAATTAGAGGCTTTGTACCTCTTATCGCAGTTTCTTTATTTTGGCGAGCGAGAGATTCGGCAAATGCTGAGATCACTTTATCGAGATCTGTTTAGACAGCGTGTTTTAAAGCTAATTCGCAGTGAGAATAGTGACCTCGGAGCAAACGAACTAATTGAATCCTTGCGCCAACATGAGGAAAGCACCCTTTTCACAGGCCTAGGAAACCCCTCGGAGAGTGGTTGTCATTTGTTGTACTACTTTCGTCAGGAGAATAGACTTCGCAAAAGCCGATTCGAAGCAGTTCACAGATTCTTTTCAAGAGACAAGAACACTGGCCAAGCAATCGCTCGATTTCCCAGTGTGAGGCACTACGTCTTTCTCGACGATCTATGTGCCTCTGGAGATCAGGCTGCGGAATATCTTGAGGACATTGTGCCTAATCTTAAGGACACCGCTCCGGACGCGTTTGTATACTTTTTTTCGCTCGTGGGGACTTCTAATGGTATGTCTCGACTTAGAGACGTATCGGAGGTCGATCATGTTGACTGTGTTTTTGAGTTGGATGACTCTTACCGGGTCTTCTCTGGGACCAGGTGCTTTCATGGAGCTCCGAAGACCATCTCGAAGGAGAAGGCGAGAGTGATGCTGGACGAGTATCAGAGCAGTTTTGAAGTGGACATCCTTGGTTACGACAAGAGTGAGCTTCTTGTAGGATTTCGGTACAACACACCGGACAACACCCTTCCTATGATTTGGTCGACTAAGAATGGGTGGATTCCGGCCTTCAGGAGGTACCATAAGTGGTACTAAATCCGTTCGCAATCACGAAAGCCTCCGACTTTACCGACGATCAAATCAACCTGCTTTGGGTGAGTCCTGGCGAGAAACAGTTTGAGCGTCTTTTGGCACCGAGTCAGAAGATGCCGATAGTACTTTTCGGGGGAAAAGGGGCAGGCAAAACGCATTTAATGCGTTACTACTCTTACGAGTCACAGAGATTGAGAATTAGAGGAGCGAAGAACCTCCTTGAGATTGAACGATGGCTTGGGATTTTCGTTCGTTGCACGGGTCTAAATGCGTCACGTTTCCGTGGTAAGGGAGTGGACCAGGAAGTCTGGGATTTGCTGTTCGCCTATTATTTCGATATTTGGATTACTCAACGTGTCGTAAGTGTGATCCTAGATCTTAACTCAGAGACCATCTTTGAAAGTGGTGAAGAACAAGAGGTCGTTCGGGGCTTATGCGACCTCTTTGACCGATGGGAATTTGCTGAAGTCAAGACCCTGGCGTCTTTCCTTCGCAGGCTTGGTGATATTCAGAAAGAGATAGATTTTAAGGTTAATAATGCAGTTTTTCGACGGGGTGAGCCTCTCGAAATAACAATCTTGTCGACGCCCGGCAGTTTGATCTTTGGAATTCCTAAAGTTGTCCAAAGAGCTCTGAGCTCGTTCAAGGAAGTCACGTTCCTCTATCTGATTGATGAGCTCGAGAGCTTAGAAGCTGAACAGCAGGTTTTCGTGAATACCTTAGTCAGAGAGCACGAAGGTGGCTGCTCAATCCGTATAGGAACCCGTCTCTACGGACTACGCACAAGAAGAACGTTGGCCGCTGGCGAGGAATTGAAAGAAGGCTCTGAGTACGAACCTATTCAGTTGGATGAATTGCTGCGAGACAGTGGTTCGACCTACAACAGGTTTGCTCGCAGGCTTTGTTTGAAAAGGCTACACGAGGCCGGTTTCCTGAGGGGAGAGAATGATGAAAAGACCATTGATTCTTTTTTTGAGCCGAGGAGCTTCAGACAGCTCTCCGACGAACTCGCAAAGCACATCCGGGATAAATATGGGGACAATCCGCCGCATCTAGAGAAACTTCGCAGACAGCTAGAAGAGCGTGATATTCTTTCCTCTACAGATCTTGAGGTGGCGATAGACTGCCTTCGTTGCCAGGGCGAGCCTCTGCTGGAGAAACTGAATGTTCTTTCCTTTTACAGGGCGTGGGCGAAGGGTGCCGAGGTGCCTAAGACGCTTGACAAGATACGCAAGCAATGTCGTGATTATCAAAAGACGAAGGAGCGAAAGTCCTCTTACGGTACAAGCCTCCAACACTTCCAAGACGATCTGTATGCGCAGCTTTGCAGGGAAACTGGCGTTAAATACAGGTACTACGGCTTTGAGAATTTTCTTCAAATGACGCTAGGCAACCCGAGGAACCTTCTCAAGATTCTGAAACAGATATATCGTTGGGCGGAGTTTCGCGGTACGGAACCTTTCCGAAGCGGGCCGATTGATAGGGAACTACAAGATCAGGGTGTGCGAGAGACCGCTGATTGGTTTTTTCACGACGCCCTCGGGCAGGGACAGTTCGCAGAAAGGTCTCGTGTTGGAACGGAGCGTCTTGCGGAATTATTTCGTCAGGCGCGTTATTCTGACAAGCCCTCGGAATCTTCCTTGGTTACTTTTAGCACGAATTGGTCGGAATTACGAGAAGAGACGAGGAGTTGCCTTGAGGCCTGTTGCAGTTCAAGCTTCTTGTACGAGGTTTCGGCCGGACAGAGGGATAAGAATTCGTATCGGGTCGACTGCAAGTACCAACTTAATCCTATTTTATCACCAAGATGGGATCTACCTATAGCACGAAGGGGAACCATTCCGCTCAAACCCGAGGATGTAGATTCTTTATTTGCTGAAGACCCGTCGGGATATACCCGTTTACTCAGAGAGCGATACCACAGCCTTAACGCCCCTTTCCGTCCTTTCGAACGTCATTCTCAGCTACTCTTGGAGCTAAAGGACGATGAACGATGAATGATAGCTTCAGTTTATTCCACCGGGAGAACCTCACGCTCGAGGGTCTGTCTAGGCTCTACGAATGGGACCTATTCGTTGCTGCGCACAACCTCAGTGAACGAGTTGAAGTTCTTTACGAAAATGTTCCATCGAGATTGAAGCGAAGACTAGTCTTTCCAGAGTACGGTCTCACAGACCTTGAGATGACAGACAGTGAAATGGTAATGGTGCACGGTTCGGACGAAGCAGAATCCGTAGTTCAGTTCTGTAACCACCTTGAGCTGGAGAAGTACAAGCCCGGAGGACTGTGTGTCGACATAACGGGATTTATTCGCCCGTACCTTCTATTCCTTTTGCTGTGGTTCCATGTGCAGGGGTTTCGGCGAGTCGATTTCCTATACGCAGAACCGAGCATTTATCTCGATAAAGAGGAAACTCAGTTTGTGAGTCAGGAAGTCGTGGAAGTTAGAGCGGTGCTAGGCTTCGAAGGAAGTCACAAACCAAACAACACAAGACAAGACATTCTCCTGATAGGTGCTGGGTACGACCATCATTTGATTTCGGCGGTAGCGAGTTTCAAGCCTGACGCGAGAAAACAAGTAATGTTTGGCTTCCCTGCCCTAAGACCAGAGATGTACCAAGAGAGCCTTCTTCGAGCGGACTGGGCTTCGGAAGCCCTCGGCTTCTCCGAGCGAGAGGCAGCTCGGAGATGTTTGGCTCCCGCCAGCGATCCTTTCGAAACTGCGAATGTTCTGTGTGAAGAACTCCAGATCGATATTGAGGAAGGTACAAATATCTATTTGTCATCGATGGGACCAAAACCGCAGGTTCTCGGCTTTGGACTTTTCTATATTTCGAAGTTGAGGGAGCAAAATTCGTCGAGTATGATCTTCCCGTTTGCTTCTAGACATCAATTGGCCACTTGCAAGGGATACTCGAAGCTTTGGTTCTACCGCGTAGATTTTGAGCTGCTGACCGCACTAGTTTAGCGAATGACGTGGCTACTGCCTCGTCACAACTACGACAGCGTCTTTTTGAGGATGGGCAGCTCAAACCCAGAGGCAAAGGAGTTCCAACGTTGGCTTCAAAGATGTCTTGGCGAAGGCTACCGCTTTAGGCGTCGACGATGGTCGTAGGCTAGATATCTGCTATGGGGAGAAGCAAAATGCAAGTACTGGAAAAGCTGACTTTGGAGGGTTTTGTAAAGAACGAGCTTCCTGGCGCACTTAGGGAGATTTCAGAGATAGAGTCCGTGCTGGACGAAACGCTAGAAGACTTCAAGTTATGTTGGAGTCATAAGGCAAAATGCTGGCCATATAGCGTTGTTCACGATACCGACCCTAGTCTAACAGACAGCAATCGCTCTCACAGTACGAATGCAATGGTGCTTTTTATGTTGGAGACCTTGGTGAGCGGAAGAAATGAGACTTCGCCAACATCAAGGCTCACAATGGGCCTCAGAACGCCTCTGTTGGTGAGAGCGTCCAAGTACCTCCGCAGCCACAGAGATGATTATAATACACTTAAAAGCTCGACAGTCGCGATGTTGCGAAGAAGTAAGATACGGCAAAAAGGTACAAAATCGGGTACCTTCGGTCCGAATGATCCCCTTACCCTGACTTGGCTTCTGGAATCAGGTTTCCAGTTGAGTGACGACCAACTTGGAAGAATAGTTGACGATTTCAAGAGGGTAGCTTTCCGGAATCCGTCAGAGTGGCGTCTAAATTCGCGCTCGAATGATGCTGCCGCCCACGCCTTCCCATTACTCCGCTTAGCGCACTTCGTTGGAAATCTGGTTTCCATTCAGGAGGACTATGAAGGTCGCAAAGATCTGAAATTCGATAGATGTGAGTTGGATGATGCTCTGGGAAATTTTAGTGCGTGGTTTGAGGCTAGACTTCACCAACATCTCTCTTATTCTTGCATTCCTGATAGTACCTTCGACTGTGCTGAGCTCGTGTTCTCTTTGGAGGGTTTATTGATATGTGATCCTCACCCAGAAGGAATTGAGCGAATTATTTGCCGGGTAGCAGATGTACTGCATCAGAAACAAGATTCGAATCCTAACTTTCGACCATATCGCCCCTTTGTATCAAACAAACAGGGTATGGCACTATTGCCCTTGACTGTAGAAGTGTTTGCCTCTCTGCTCCGAGTATGTGAGAGGCTTGAGTCCCAATTCAACTTGGAACCTCCTAAGAGCTTCGAGCGAATTATCAATCGATATACTAGATGGCTTCTTGATGCGCGCCAGAAAATTCGTGTGAAGATTCAGGAAGATACTCCGGGCAAAACGGTGACACGGACAGTATCGGGATGGTGCTCGGAGCATACTCATTCAACGAAGGTCATTCATGTGTGGGAGACCAGTCAGGTATTGGTTTTTCTCGCACATCAAGCAAGATGGCGAAGAAAACAACTTGAACAGGTCCTTTTGAACGTCGCTAACTTCACATATGAACCTTGCCCAGCTCTAATGAAGTTCATGCCGTTGGAAACAGCAAAGTCTCTGAAGGAGGCAGAGCCTTGCAAGAACGAGCCGATATTCGAAAAACTTTATCGAGGTTTCATTGAACCTAGGAAAGGTGGAAAGAACGATTCTTTGTACTCGGCTCTCTTTTTCGGGCCTCCTGGAACCGGGAAAACTACGTTTGCAAAGTATGTTGCCGCCAGCCTGGGGCGAGATCTTGTAATGTTATCCCCCAGTGACTTCCTAGTTACAGGAGGTGAGCGTGTCGAGGCTCGGGCTAAGGCTATATTTCAAGTATTGGAAGTCCTGGAAGATAAAGTAATACTTTTCGACGAAATCGACCGTCTGGTACTAGACAGACAAGCTAAAGCCTATAGTGAACAGAGCGACCTCTTCCAGTTTATGACTCCCAGTATGCTGCCTAAGCTTGCTGATCTTCGTTCAAGGAAGAGATCAATATTCTTTATCGCCACAAATTTTTTTGAACGAATAGATCCCGCGATCAAACGGGCAGGTAGGATAGATAACTGCTACTTGGTGCAGCTACCGGATAAGGAAAAGCGAAAGCAACTTATCGAATTAGCACTTGGCGAACGAAGAGAAAGTCTAACGACTGACGGTTCTCAGAAACATCCGAGGGGAACACTGGGTGGTGACAATACTGTAGTTGTCCCCCTCCAGCAAAGTCAAAACAGAGTTACGCTAATAGAGAATAACAATCTAAAGGAGGTTCTTCGGCTAAGTCTTTTCATGACTATCAAGGAACTCTCAAGCACGGCTAAGAGTGCCTTTGCTAATTTTGGGTTGTCTCAGAATCTGGACGATGCGATAATCCGCTTGAAAGAGGAGCTCGAAAGGAAGTTCTCCAACAAGTATGGGACAAAGCAGAAGGATGAAAAAGAGAAGGATGACAAGTTCTATACACATCTTCAACTTCTTGGGGACATATCGATGTCTGACTACAAGAATCGCATGACAAAAGGTGACTACAACCAGGAGGCAAAGGTTGAGTTGGAATCGCTGGTCAACCTTATACAGGAAGTCTATCCCGAGAATGGATGAGTTGTTCTGTGACGCGTGAAGTCGAACTAGTTCTAAGAGCATTTCGTGCTGTCCTGGGCAATTCAAGAGGGACCTACGTAGCCATACCAATGACTAGTGGTAGGCGCTACCTCGACTGGGCGGAAAGCACGGGGGTTCGACAGCGCGAAGGTGATGACACCTGGGCCAGGATCTTCGAAGAGGTGGTCAAGCCGAACATTGAAGCGGCCCGGCCATTTGTAGAGCGTCTTCGGAAGGAGTGGCCATTACCGATTCTAGATCCGACGGAGCTCGAGGTTCTAGAGGGATGGCAGCAGATCGATTTCTACACTCTATGGGAGAAGGTTTTCGACCAGTTCATTCGGTCCCTGATTCTCTTTGAGGGATGGGAATACAGCGTTGGATGTTGCAAGGAAGTTGCGAGGGCCCTGGAGCTGGAACTTCCTGTTGTGAACATGGAACTGAGAGAACTAGGAAGCGGCGAGATTGAACGGCGAATATCGGAAGCAATCTCAGAAATGACAGAACGCGGGTTTCCAACAGAGTCGCTTCGAGAGTGCCTTGAGAGAATTGAAGCTTTGGGATCCAGTGGGCGAGAGTAGTCACTACAAGGACAGTATTCTGGCGTCCATGGCTGAGCGGTGGAATGTAGCACAGTTCGTGAGTTTCTCGCCTGACGGAGAACAACGCCACTCAGCAATCCGTGGATTCGAGGTCGATTTCAGGTTTGGGGGAGTTCATGAGTCGTTAGATATTCTCATGCGCTCTGCCCCGGAGAGTAAGTTACGAGTACGTAGCTTCGATCCCGTTCATCATCGAAACCAACCGTTTACTGTCCGGCCTCTGGGGTCCGTAAATGAAGTAACGGAGGTTGTCAGGAGTCATTCACGGAACGGCTTGCACACAATTGTCAATGAATCAATCGATGTCAACGACGGAGGAGTTTCCGGTGTCTTACATGGTCCCGTTATTGAATTTGCTCCCGGGGCTGTACCGAGGTGTGTCGAGGAAAAGAACGTTTGTTCTCTTCCCAGGGATTCAGGAAAACATATCCTCGGGAAGGTGTACGACTGTGACGTCCTCGAGCAGTTCAAGTTTGGAGACCGAGTAGAGTTTAGTGTCCACCCGGAACCCCGTGGGTATCGAGGGGAAAAATACATTGTTTGGGAGCAGCAAGAATTGTCACCGCCGGTGAATCGCCCAAAACCCTCTTGGCCAAACCGATTCAGTGCACACATCGGTGATAAGGTGTTTGGACTTCTAATCGCTGACTCTTTAGGCTTCCAAGTTCCATCCAGTCTCGTCCTGCCAAGATTTTTGCCGCCTTTCGAGTTTGGGCGTCGTACGTGTTCGGGACAAATCTGGTTTAGGACGTCACCTATGGTTCAGGAGCCGGGTCGATTCACCACTAGACGTGGATGGTTGGACCCTTTTAAGCTCATGATGCTTGAGGATCCAGAGGGGCAGTCGATTGCATCGATAATCAAACAAGACGGAGTTTCCGCCACTTACTCTGGTGCAGCACACGGAGCAAGGGACTCAAGACTACTCGTGGAGGGTGTCAGTGGCGCTGGAGATGACTTTATGACTGCGAAGGTGGGACCCGAGGCCCTACCCTCTGCGGTTGTGACTGCAGTCGAGAGCGTAGGGGTTCGCCTCGCCGAGACTTTCGAAGCTTACCGTTTTGAATGGGTCTACGACGGAGAAGCTGTATGGATAGTTCAGCTCCATGTATCGAATCCTGGGCACGCTCGTGATGGCTGGATTTTTGAAGGAAATGCAGAGAGGTTTGTTGAGTTTAACGCATCTGAGGGCCTGGAGGCGCTCAGGTCGCTGGCAGATGGGGTGAAAGAACGCGGTGATGGCATATTGGTCTGTGGGGACATTGGATTTACGAGCCATATTTGTGATGTTCTAAGGCAGTTACGAGTGCCATCCCGCCTAGTTCTGCCTTGAATTCTTCTATATCAAGAATTCGGCAGACCAGGGGCTGTCTTGGTTTTCCTTACTTCTAACCGCATCCGGTTAGCCATACAATCTGCCGAAAGCGTTTTGAAGGAGCTTGTGTCGCGAGATGACTCTCACTGTCGAGCGTGTTGCCTTCTCCACAAGCCGATAGTTGTGGTCATCGATTACAAGCTCCAATTCTAGATTATTCTCGATCAGTTTCGCCAGAATCTCTGCGCACTGAGGGATCGACCGTGTCACCAGGATACCGTTCAGTACTCCGGAGGAGAGAATTACCTGGAGAGCTAGCGGATGTATCTCTCGGAAGACTCTCGCCCTTTTCTCAAAGCCGATTGCGGTAGCAACAAGAATTTCCACCGCTCTTTTTCGTGTGCTGGGGCTTGGTGCAGATAGAGGAGTCTTCCTTGCTATTACCCTATCAAGCCAGTCGCGATACTCTCTTCGTTCCTGGTCTTTCTTGATCCGGTCAATGGCTTCCCCATATAAATCAAAATCTGCCCAATATCGCAGGAGTAGATCTGAGAACGATGTTTCGTCAAGTTGTGAGAGTTGATGGGATAGTAGTCGCCCGACGATAGCCTCGATATCCACAGTCTCGTCAAGTTCGTCAGCTTCGAAGTCGGGCAGAGATCTTAATTGGTCTACCAGTTGCGCCCGAGAAGACGCAAATAGAACTTCTGAATCAATGGACCTTTTGGGGAAGCTCAATTTCGGTAAATAAACGATGACCGGTTTCCCCTGGCCGAGTGTTACCGATGCTTCGGAATCTTTCCCGAAAGTGTCGCTCTTTTGAGCCATATAGATGGTAACGGAGGCACGTTTTAACATCAAAGCCTCAACCAAGCCTTTTGCTATCCTGTCGTCAACCCAGGACTGAGTCGGGTTGAAGTAACGAAGCTTCAATGGTGCGACCTCCGACCGGCTGAATAAGTCAAGGACGAAATTGTTCACTGATAGAAAATCCGCGTCTGTTCTCATTGAAGTGGCGATGTAAACATCTAGGTAGTCAGATGCAAGATAGTTGGCGAGATTTCTCAATGCGATATCTTGAGTCTGTGCCATTCTCTCTACTTGTTCATCAGATTTCGGCCCAATGCGCTCGGCCTCCCTCCGAAGGGCATCAGGGTCAGGAGCGAAAAGCGGCGATAGAGCACCGTGAAGAAATTCGGATTTGAATTTCCTCAAGTGGGAGTCAATTTTCCTTCGTCGTCTAGGAGAAAGGGTCTCGATTGAACTTGGACCATCCTTTTCGATCAGGTCGGCAAGTTCGTTTAACTCTCGATGAAGTAGCTGGCGTTCGTCGTTCTCCTTCTTCACTTTTGCAGCTGATATATATCCTAGGTCCGACAATCGGTCGTCTGCTATCGGTTTTATAACTTTCCAATCTAAGCGTGCGGTATAGGTTTCTATTGGTACTCGGTTTAGAGGAGCAAGGAGTTCAGCAATGTCACCTTGCGCGAGTGATTGAAAGCCTTGTTCCAAAGTACTGTACAATCGGATAGCGTCCAGCTGATAGCGTTCTATCGCATTTCGGAATGCACTCAAATCCGCGAAAGCGCGAGCGGAGAAGTACCTATTGAAGAACTCCGGTGAAATAGGAGCGATCCCATAGAATACAAGTAAGCTATTAAACAGATCGAGCGTTGCCCGCTCCGAAAAGTGGCACCCAAAAAGCTCGGCAAGATTCTCCTCGGCCGTTCTGATGGTTTCGGGGGGATGCTCGTCCAGGCTCGCCGGCATACCGGTAAGCTCGCCAAGGGCATCTTCGAATTCCAGTCGAAAATGTGTTAATTCTCCTGTCAGGCCTTCCCAGACCTCTCTTGGAATCTCTAAGAAGTTGCAGAGAGACTGAAGAACCTCCTTTGGGGGCACGCGGCGGTTCTGCTCAAGATGAGCAATCACTGACCGGTTGGTTGAGAGCTTTTCCGCGAGTTGGTCCTGCGTCAGCCCCAACTTCTCCCGGAAAGCTCGCGTGAAGGTGGCGATTGCCCTGAGGTCCTGCTTAGGCTGCACAAAGAACCTGATGAGAACTTTGGTGTATACTGTACATTTACGATCCCTACCCTCAGTAATACTTTCTTTGACTTCCTAGATTGTCCTGTGAAAAACGAACAGACGACCCAGAGGAAGCATCCCGGTTTCTTGAGGTTTGTCTCTTGATTGCCGTATTGTATACATTCTCTCGAGGGTTTCCTTGGTTGTCTTCTGAGCGTGGCTGGCCCCGTTGGGCAGCCACTGATTCGAGACTCGAGACGCCGCCTGTTCGTGTTTCTCTACCCGTCCGCTCAGTAGTATGTCGAGCTTTTATCCATTGGCTCTTTCTAGTTGTGAGACGGCGACTAACTCACCACCGGGTCTTCCGTGGTTGGTAGTCCTGGCCTCCTGGCCTGAAGCTCTGGGACGATCAAGGATTTACCGATTGGCAACTTCTGACTGCGAGCCCGTGTGGCAAGATGCGTATCCATTTGCAACAATCGACCATAGTTGTCAAAGTGAAGGCTCGCGCTGGCAGTCAAGGCAGTCCTTTCGCTGGCCAGATGAGCCTCGACGCAGAAAAGCTTTGAGTGATCATTTAGAGATGGCTTGAACTTGAAAGTGATATCTGTTATCGCGGGCGCACACACCTGATTTTAAAGAGCCCTCAAGCCCCAACCTCCCTAAAATACTCTCCCAAAACCTCATCCGCCTTAAAATCCACCACAGTCCAAACCCCATCGATTTTATAAGCCAGATCGATCACCCCACTCACCACCCCACCATCATCCTGACAAAAACTCAGAGGCGACTCCCACAAACAGATCTCCGCCCCCCGAGCCCTCTCTATCACCCGATGCTCCAACGCTCTCACCACAGCCACCTCACAGGCCAAGCACTCCTCTTCAGAGGCCCCAAAGACCCGACCCTGCTGCCATACCAACTCACTGACCTCATCAGCCCCAGCCGTAAGCACCCCCCTCCAAAACCGCCTGCACCAACGACCCAAACCGAGGCCCGGCAGGCCGACCCTCCTGCCGCTCGACGCCAGCAACCCGCACCTTCTCCCGCGCGCCCTCACCAGCCTCTTTAGGCAACTTCCTCCCCTCAACCAGCCGATCCTCAAACCCAGCCAGATAGCCTTCCCGCTCCCGCGCAACGACGGGATCATCATAGAGCCGCTGGAGGATTTCGCGCGCCTCCTTGGTCCAAAGTCCAAAGTTGGCTTCCAGGTAGCTCTCGGCCCATTCGGGGTCGGCGACATTGGACCAGTGCCTGATCTTTTTGCCGAGCATTCCGGGGGCCACGTAGACATTTGTGGGCATCCCAACAAAGTTAACACTTTGTACCGAGGTACGTGTTTAGCGTCTAATCAGTTTCACAGGTGGGCGATCTGAGGCTGAGCGAGAGCTGCCGTCAGAGTGGCAACGAAATCTTGGCCCCTCTGTCGACAGGTGGCGAACACGCTCATTATCGTGGCTTGGAGTTCTGCTCCCCACTCACTTCGGTTGCCCGACGAGATTTTGCGACAAAGAACGAAGGGCCGAATCTGACGCTCCGCTAGATTGTTGGTGGCGTCAACGTCCTCGTAGTAGAGAAAAGGGAACCATTCGTGTCGATACCTTCTCATTCGGCTGGCGAGCCTACGGTTGTGGTCGCTTTTGGTTCTTCGTGCCAGTAGCCTGTCCAAGCGTTGCTCAAGTTTCCATGCTGCTATCTGGTATTCTTTGTCCGAGAGCTTCTCTTCCTCGTCTCGAAGTTTGATAGCGTCCCTGAGAATCTTAAGCGCCCTTGTTGGAAATCTTGACGCTGGAGAATTTTTCTGAATCACTTCAATGGCGAACCAGACTCTTGATGAGATGGCCTAGACACTTAGACTTTTTGTATCGCAACGGCAGATATGCACCAAAGCAGTCTGACTGCAAGAAGCCATCGAAGTCGGAGCCCAAGAATTCCTTCACAACTTGGTGGCCTCGACTTTTGTCGATCACATAGTGGGTTTCTTTGTTGCTTGCAAAGACCCAGGCCCAAGCTCCTTCATTGCAAAGCCGCCAACTCGTCTCGTCAACACATACCTTCGACGATGTCCGAAGTTCGTCGACGATACTATCGCAGCTTGTTTCTAAAGATTTGGCAGCCCGCTTGAGGAGACCTAGAACTCCAGAAGCCGAGACCGGTAAGTTAAGAGCTGTCGAGAGAAAGCTTGAGATTTTCCTGAAGGGGGCACCAAACTCCGCTCTCATTTGCGTTGCCAGAGCCACTGCGCCTGGCCCAATCATCACGCCAGCCGAGCCCGTAGCGAAAGAGGGCAGGCTGGGGTGAGATGAGTTCCAGCGTTGATTGCAGCAGGGACAGCTTGCAGATTTGGTTATGTACTTCGTGGTGACCGGCAAAATCGGGAGAATATCCACAACATAGTGCTCGTGAGAGCGCTCGTCTTCGAGGGTCGCCCCACAGTCTGGGCAATAGCTATCCAAACCGATTTCAATCGTTCGGTCTATTTGCTGAGGAGGTTCTCTAAAAGCCGGTTCGTGGCCAGCTTTCCGCCCTGCTTTCTTCTGGTTCTCCTTGGGGATCTTTTCTTTCCGTCGGAAAGGCGCTGCCTGACGCTTGGCTGCTCTCCTTGCTTCGAGCACCTCGTCTTCAAGTTCAGATACCCGTTCGCGGAGCTGTCGATTCTCTTCCCTCAGCTCCCCAACCTCAACAAACACTCGTGCTAGCAGGCAGAGACTTAATATCTTCATCTGAACCCACACACCGGGTTTCGACACATCGAGCCAAGAATCATGCTTAGACGCTAAACACGTACGTACCGAGGTCTGTGTTCCGGGACCCGTCGAAGCCCCCCAGCCAGCCGTAGGAGCGCAGCGGCTAAAAATTGGGACGGTACGCCGGCCCAAGACTCTCGTGGAGACGCGGGAGAATCCCGACTTCGTAGCGTCTGCGACTTGCAAGCGGGACCGAGGTAATAAGAAAGGAGCATCAGTCCAATGCGCTTACGCCCGCGTGACTGTACTCCTCTTGAGTTCATCGTGATTGTTACAGCAATCACTTTGTCCGCAGTTATCTTAGCATACGTGCTCTGGTGATTTCTAGAGGAGTCCTGGCAGAGTCGCTTTCGGGCGGCTCTGTTTTCAACCAGCTTGTATGGGCTGGAGGTGCTCGAGCCGGTAGTGCTTCGGGAGGAGCTAGGGAAGGTTAGTCGGGAGTTGGTGAAGTTGTACGGGGGGTAGTGAGACTCGTCGATGTCACATTTTGTGGAGCGGCAGAAGCCGCTGGTCGAATCAGCTCACTTCGTCGACTGACGAATGGACGGCCGGCCGATAACCCTGCCTCAACGCCCCTACCGAAGACCTCGGCGTTAGAACAGTTCCCACTCCATCCGTAGGAATCGGAACCGGCGCACAATACCCCGCTGGTGTCCAAAGATAGAGCGCCCGATGCCAGATGAGATGAGGCATTCTGTCCAGCAAGACGAACGCTCCGTCGGGTAACGTCGCGTACGCCTCCTCGTAAGTACGCTTGTGGCGGTCCCACTTAAAGTACTCCTCAGTGTAACGCTCGCTATGAAGAAGGTCGTCCAATTCCCCGATCAAAGGCGGGTCCCCAGGGTCACGGCCAATGGAACGCAGCCAACAGTCGCGAAAAGCCGTGGCTTGCTCTCTCCTACACTCGAAACACGGCCGATGACCTGCGGCCAGAGCGGTGGCTTCGTCCAAGAAGAAGAGGTGAGTGTAGATACCGGGAGCCATAATCTTCGCCTTGCGCTCTTTGAACTCCAGCTCACAGATGATCCACGACTTGCTTGTATAGGGCGTGACAATCTCACCCGCGTCGTTGTGAAGCGCGCCACCTCTGTTTCCTGTAAAAAGGCCACGCTCGGGACGGGCGACGATATCACCGAAGGGGTTGACGCGATTCTGATGGGGCATAGCTTTCAGTTCCGCAGCGCGATCGGATTCCCTCGGCTCAGGATTCCTCGGGCGGCGGCGTGGGTGCTAGTCGGAATGCTTAGATCACGGTTGAAGTGTGATCCGTGATCACACTTCAACCGTGATCTAATGTCCAGAATCTCTTTGCTGAAGAGTCCACGTTTCCGCTCGTCCCGCACGTTTGCCCCTACAGCACCCTCCTCTTAATCCCCCCAAGCTTCCGCCCCCCAAGCAGTCCCTCGTCTCGCCGATCCTCAAACCCACCCAGATAGTCTTCCCGCTCCCGCGCAACCTCAGGATCATCGTAGAGCCGCTGAAGGAGTACGCGCGCCTCCTTGCTCCAAAGTCCAAAGTTGGCTTCCAGGTAGCTCTCGGCCCATTCGGGGTCGGCGACGTTGGACCAGTGCCTCGTGCGGGGTTTGATTTTTCTACCGAGCATTCTGGGGGCAACGTAGACATTTGTGAGCATCCCGCGAAGGAACTCCCGCAAGGCGTCCTCACGCCTGTTGAGTGCCAAGAAGCAGAGTCCGGCATTGAAGTAGGGGTCGCAGGTAGGTATCATGGACAGTTTGGCCTGTTGAAAGTAGGGGAGGGCCCGTTGGGGTTCTCCTTGGCGGAGGTAGCAGCCGCCTAACTCGAGGTCGCAGTAGAGGGGGTTGTCGGGGCAGAGCGCCTGGCATTCTCTCCACAAAGCTATGGCCTGCTCCAGGCGACCGCCTTCGCGGTGGAGTTGGGCGAGGTTGGAGAGAGCGCGAGATCACGATTGAAGTGTGATCCGTGATCACACTTCAACTGTGATCTGAATCCCAGAATCCCGTCACGGGAAGCTCCGAGTCGGGTCGAAGCCGGGGAAGTCGAGGATGTCTCGGGCTCTGGTGGCGGCCACGTAGCAGAGGCGTTCTCCCCCCGGCTCGCTCGATGGCGAGTTCTTGGGGCTCCACCTCGGCGAGCTGGCTGGGCACGAGCTGGTCGAAGCGGAGGAGGCAGAGCTCGCGTTCGGGGTCGAGATCTGGGACTTCAGGCGAGGCTGTTTGAGAGCCAAAGCGGCTAGATCACGATTGAAGTGTGATCTGTGATCATACTTCAACTGTGATCTGAATCCCAGAATCTCGTCTCGGGCCTCCACCGGCCTTCGGCCAAACGCGCGGTCAGCTCAAAGCCCCTCCCTAATTACGGGGTAAGGCTTCTTTCATGCCAATAAAGTTAACACTTTGTACCGAGGTCCCGCTTCAAGGGCCCGTCGAAGACCCCCGTCCAGCCGTAGGAGCGCAGCGGTGAAAAGTTTGGAGGGGCGTGAGCCCCTCCAAGCCCCCTGGCAAGACAGGGGGATATAAAAGAAAGGAGGCACCACCCACCTACGGCGGGTACCCGGGCGCTTACGTTTACGTGCAAGCAACGCGCTACGAAGTCTGCTCGCCTCCAAAAGTCATCATCACTGTTTGCGCAGTGACAATGGCCGTGGCTATCATAGCATATTTGCTACGGTAGCGACCAGAGGCTAATCCGGCTGGGGTGTCTTCGGGCGCTTCAGTCTCTTGCATTTCCATCTCGCCCCCGGATCACGGTTGGATCATGAGGCAAGCCACGTATCCGCGATACCAGGATCATGGTCAAGGACATACTCGGCATGAAGGCTGGGGGCTACAATGTGGACTGAATATTGGAAGCCTATCCGCAACTGGCCAGAGCTGAGCATCGCACAACTCAGAGTCGTAAGGTAGGCGTTTTTTGCAAGTCCCCCGAAGGTACTAGGGTGAGCATGACCCAACCACCACCCGGGTTCGATGACTTGAGCGTTCCCGAACAAATCGACTACGTGAATTCCCTCTGGGAGAGAATCGCTTCCCGTCCTTCCGAGGTTCCCGTCCCAGACTGGCATCGCAAGGTATTGGCGGATCGCCTCGAGCAGCATCGAGAGGACCCGGACGATGTCCAGCCTTGGGACGAGGTCCGGGACAACGTTCGCGACAAGCTTCGCCGAACCCGCAAGTGAAGTTGGTGTTCCGGCGCTCGGCCGGAGAGGATCTCGAGGATGCCGGGCTTTTTTACGAAGCGCGAGAGCCGGGCTTGGGCGAGCGGTTCCTCGACGATGTTGACCGCCTGCTCCTTCAAATCCAGGAGAACCCGGTTCGATTTCCGGTCGTCGACCATGGCGTCAGACGCGGCCTGGTCAAGTCGTTCCCTTATGCCATCTACTTCCTCGTCGACGAGGGAGCGATCATCGTGCTCGGTGTCCTTCATCAACATCGAAAGACCGGAGTCTGGCTACGGCGTCTGTGAGATAATCCAACAAGTCCGTGGATTCGCTTCTGAAGAAGGGCCGCGCTGCCTGGTCATGGCCGGTCACGCTGCTCTCTTCTTCCTGTTACCCAGGAACAGCCCCCGGCTTCGACAACCCCCTTGAAATGACACCGAACGAGGAGATCGTTCTTCCGCGGCCGCGAAGACGCGTACGCGGTTCGCTGGGAAGGTCGTTCCGGTGCGGGCTACCGGCCTGTTTTTGTCTCTCCGTCCGTAGCTCGAAGGCACCTTAGAGGCGAGATTGTGGCAGGCGTTTACCCACTGCTACCGGACAACACAACCTGGTCTTTGGCGATCGATTTCGACGGTCCCGAGGCCGCCGGAGACGCGCTATCCGTAATGAACGACTGCCGGCAGCGCGAATTCCCCAGGTTAGCGCTTTGGCCGGCGGGGTTCGGTGAGAAATTTTCGGTGCTGGTGGGTGACCAGCTTGTATGGGCTGGAGGTGTTAGAGCCATTAGTGCTTCGGGACTAGATCACGGTTGAAGTGGGACCATGGATCACGGTTCAAGTGTGGTCTAGTCGATTTTCCCGTATCCGCGCAAGCAACGCGTTACGAAGTCTGCTCTCCTCTGAATATCATCATCGCTGTAAGCGCAGTGACGATGACCGTCGCCATCAAAGCATATTTGCTGCGATGACGACCAATCCGACCGGAGCGTCCTCGGACGCTCCGGTCTCCTGCATTTCTTCGCCCAAATCATCCGAGAGCCAGCGAGAGGGTCTTGGCATTTGGGGCAACCGTCATCAGCAACGCCTCACCAAATCACCTTCTCCAGCCGTTCCAAGCTCGCCTCATAAGGATACACGCAGTCCACAATCTGGTTGAACCGAAGCGCTGCCCTCCGCCCGTCGTCCTGCCAGGTCCCGTGCACCACATTCTCTTCTCCATAGCGCGCATTCCACTCCACCATTTGCGGAAGAAAATCGCCTTGAGTGCCATCTTTTACCCACAGCTTGAGAGGACGTCTATCCTCCTGACACCAGGTAATGGCATCGTGCAGCTCGATCTCCTTGCACACGTTCCAGTGCACCGGCATCCACTCGTTTCCGCGAAGTACGGCGTGGTGTATCAGTCCGAAACGCCAGTAGGAATAGAGTTGTCCAAGATCTGCCTGGAGCGTTTCGCGAAGCTTCTTCTCCTGGGCTTGAGCCGCCCAACGCGCCACCTGCTCTTCATCATAAAGACCCTGACCTGTGACCATGGCGATCGCCTCTGAGGTGGAGACAGGCATTCTTGGGCCGTCGAAAGTGGGCATCGATTTGAAGCTCGGGGTTAAATCGACCATCAGCGTGTCTGGAAAATTCCAACCCATTCGTTCGAACCCGGTACGTGGGTCGAGACCTATTACCACACCGGCTCTGCCCAGGGATTCTCGCGCGTCCTCGGGATGGGTGAACCACTGCACGTCGGTGTCGTCGACCCGTCGGGCGGCTAACGCGAAGTTTTTAAGACTCCAGTGGGCCGAGATGACTACGCGAGCAAGGGCGGGGAGGCGCTCTCGCTCTGCACGGATTTCCTCACGGCGTTCGGCTTGGCGCACTTCGGCTTTTTCTTCCCACTGAGCTCGCTCGGCCTTCGCTTTGAGAATGGGCAAGGTCCATTTTCGATAGGCATCACGCGCTTTCTTCAGCTCGCTGCTGTCGGGCACGACCTTGAGATTGTGACCCTCTATCTCCACGGCGGAAGTACCTTTGAGGGTGCGCAGTGCCTCTGTTTCGTCTCTTGAGTTTCGCCCCCCGGTCATCTGACCGAGCTCCGCGAGAGTGTCGTCTACGCTAGCCTCTCCTCCTATCGCATCCAGCACCAGGATGAGCTTTCGCCGAAGGCTCAGATTGAGGGGAAACGTTCCATGGGGGCGCGCCTGGTCTATCTCTTCTCTCGTGACCGGACCGGTGGGAGAGGATACCACGACCTCGCGTTTCTCTTTGGGCAGCCCTTCTTCTGAGCGGTACTCCATCCAGAAGAGGGCTCGCCGCAAAGGCTCGCCCGGTATAAGTTCAAGCGCGCCATCGAGTCTGGTCCTCACATAGTCGGCCTTGGCCAGGGCGCGGCGCAAGCTGTCCAACCCCGCTTTGAGGGGGTAGTTGAGCTCGACGAGGCGTTGGTGTATTTGCTCTATGGTGCGAGGAGACTTTTCCTTGAGGGCCGCTACGATGGCGGCCAGCACGTTCATCTTAGAGAGGCGGAAGCCGGCTAGCTCGGATGCTTCGGGAGCTTTGGGCTTTTTGCTTTTGCGACCGAACTGTCGGACGAGTTTGTTCGTCATCGTCTGGGCGGAAAACTTGCTCGCGTCATACCCCGGCGGGGCCCAGGTGCGCATGTCTTCATACTCGGGATGTTTGGGGTCGGCAAGTACTTCTTTGAGTTCCTGGAAACCGGGAATGCCTCCACAATCCTCCGGTGGCCCGGCCTGGGCTCCGTCAAGAATCTCCGGGGCGTCGAGGTCGCCTTCAACTCTCTCTAGCAGCCGGGCTTGCACCTCCCAGCTGTCGCCGAAGTCGTAGCGATAGAGAAAGCTTCTTCTCCATCCCAGGGCCTGCAAGAGAGGCACTTTCTCGTCCACTTCACCCATCTCATATTCCGGGGCCAGAGTGTCGAGGTCGGTGTAGCGTATGTCTCCAAACTGAAAGTCGTGAAGATGGTAGTCCTGCCATCCGAACAGCATCTGAAACATCCTATGCACCTGGTCCAGGCGATAGCGTCCAGGGATCCTGAGATCCCTCCACACGGGCGGTTCACTTTCCACCAGGGTTAGACGAAAAAGAAAGGTCAGCGGGCCTTGGGGAGGGCCTCCGGCTTCCAGCGCGTCAAGGAGGATATCTCTTTCCTCGGTATCCAGCAATTCAGCTTCGGCCATCCACTTGACCAGGAGCTTGATGGATGTCGCGAAGCCTTTGGCTTTGGCGCGACTCTTGGCGAGCCGGCAGTTGGGCAGAAATTCGGCAAAGCCGGGGAGGGCCGAGACGATGGTCCGGTAGTTGGTCTGGGTGAGGTATTGCTCGGGGTGTATCGAGTAATCGCTATCGCCGTGGATTCCCACCAGATAGAAGCTGAGAATCTCGACGGCTCTCCGGTCACGGTTGAAAGTCGATCTCGAAACCGTTGCGGCCCGATCGTCGAGAAAGTCATCCAGGACTTCTTGGATACCTGGCTCCCAAGAGCTGGACTCTTCTTCCGAGAATTCCCACGGTTTGCTCACCCGGCCCATACGAGACCGCACTTCATCCCACCAGTTGAGATAGAGTTGGGCGGCTTTGGAGGGGTCGAGAAGCTGCTCAGGAGTGAGACTCTCCTTGCCTTCCAGAGCCGCTTCGATGAGAGGTCCAGTCGCCTCGGGTCGCATAAACACCGGGCAGTAAGAGAGCAGCTGAAACTGGTCTTTCCAGGGCATGACCTTACCTAAGAACACGTTTCCGGTGTCGTTGACAAGCTCTTCGATGAGAGGCACGCGAAGCATTTTGCGGGTTAAGAGGTCTTGGAGAACGAACTTCTCACCATTGATGATGGCGGCGATCTCCCAATAGGAGTAGGGTGTGGCGACTGCGACGTCCAGAACTTCTTGCTGGCGAGGCTCAAGCGTTATCCGGGAGGCAGCCCACTCAGCGGGGCAGGACGCCCCTTCGAACGGTATATGACAGACTGAGAATTCTTGAAAGGTGTGGGCTTCGAGTTCCAGGTCTTCTATGAACGGGTCCGCCCATCGGTCCATGATGGCGGTGCCTAGTTCGCGAACTAGGCACCGTTCCACCGCCATAGCAGCTTGTTTGAAGGAGGCGAAGGTCTCTTCGCCAGCGGCTTTTTGGCGAGCGAGATCTTGATCATGCTGGAGACAACACTTTTTGTACTTGCGCCCGCTTCCGCACGGACATGGGTCGTTTCTGCCTGGCATGGGGATGAAGTTGGGCTTTGGAGCGTGGACTCCTTGCTCACCTCAATGGCAGCGTGTAAGCATCTTGGCGACAGGCCAACTCGCCGAAGCTTTCATAAAGCGGGTCTCGCCTCACCCACAAATCTCCAACCGACACGTATTCGCGAGGAATGTTATTTCGTAGCTCGGCCACTCGACGCTCAGAATCAGCACTCCATCCGGTACGCCGGAGATGTCATTGCTTCTACTCTCCATCAAGCTCGTAAGGATTGACAATGACGAGACCGCAGTCCAGGAAATCCTTGACATTTCGTGTCGCCAGGACAAGCCCGTTCGCCTTCGCGATTGCTGCGATCTGTCCGTCTGCGAGGCTCATCGGTCTGCCGGCTCTATTTCGGAGAGCCATGAGACGGCCGTAAATCTTCGCGGCCTTGTAGTCGAAGTCGAGGTTCCTATCTAAGAATCCAAGCGTTAGAAAACGCTCGAACGCGTCACTGAGTTGTCTCCTTCTCTTTCCGACTGGAAGACTTTCCTGACCGTATGAAATTTCAGCGATGGTGACACTGGATATGAAGACGGAGACGGGGTCTTGAGTGTCGAGCCATTCGACGACCTCGTGATGGGGCTTCGGCGACATAAGAGCCGACAGAATATTCGTGTCGAGCAGAACCATTAATCAAAGTTGAGGGGAGAGTGAGGCGGACGCTCAGGTAATTCTAGCTCTGCCTCTACTCCCTGAAAGCACTCGACTGCCAAGCTGCCGAGACGCAACGGGGTTGTCAGCGCGCGACGAAGGATTCTTCTAACCTCCTCCTCCATGGAAACTCCCTCTTTCGCAGCTCTTTGTTGAAGCCGCTTATACAGGTCATCATCGATTTTTCTGACGCTAATACTTCTTGCCATTTCAATTCCTTATCGAGAATGATAGCACGTGCTAGCAGTATCGACAACTCCGCCGGACAGCGAACCCCCTCACCTCATCAACCCATCGGCAGAGTCGCCCGCGGTAGTCGCGTATCGCAGGCTCTTTTGGTTGGCGTCGATCGAGGCAGGCTAAGAGCGCATGCGAACCGGTTGGTCGTGGGAGCCTTGGTCGTCGTCAGTGCATCCGGGTAGCCACGACGTGGGTGACCAGGTGCTGCAAGCCTTGTGGGTCACGTCTCACCCACAAATCTCCAACCGACCCGCAAGCTCCCAACCCGGACTACCATCCAAGTTGCGTCTCGGCCCGCCCAGAGATCACGGTTGAACTATGATCATGGATCACGGTTGAAGTGCGATCTAGCCGCTTCACTGCAGATACCTGGATTAGCCTCAAAAGGGTATCTGATCGAACATTTCGTCGAAATGATCTTCTTCCACCCAATCATCAGTTTGTTCGTACTCCGCCACGGCAAAATCCCATTCGTCGTCATAATCATGCTCAGCAGTATCGATACAAGCCACCTTGGCAAAGCGTTCGAAGATTTCGGGATGGTTGTGCTTTAGAAAGCCGACCCGCTTGCGGCGTTGGGGTTTGACCTGGGCAACATCGTACACCAGTTGCGCCATCTCTCGAATTCTTTCGTCGTCTGAAGCCTTCAACTCCCGAAGGCGCTTCAAATTCTTTTTTGAGATGTTGCTCTGGCCAAAAAGGTAGGACTCAAGCTCATCGAGGGCCCTTCTTTGTTTGAAGTCAGGCCGCTTCCGGCACTCTTTGCAGAAAACACGCCGGTAGCCGCTGCCACCGAATCGTTCGTTCGGTCTCCGCCGTCCGCACATTAAGCAAAATCTTCCGGGAGGACTCATCGTTGGTCAGGCTTCTCGTGGTCGAGGTTGAGACCCTTGCAAGTAATGCCGAAGTTGGTATTCCGGCGCTCGGCCGGACAAGCACTGGAAAGTGGTCGACTATGTGCTCACCGTGCGTCTCGACGAATTCGCAAACCCGCTCTGCTGCGTCTTTTGGAGGCAGGTCTGAGAGCCTGATTAGCATGATGCCGCGAGAGGGCCGCCCGGTTCGAAACACAGTTCTCCGAAGTCTTTATCTTCCGTCAGCAGAACCCGACTTGTTCGGGTCGCAATCTCCAGCACGTCGGTGTCTTCAATCCCCTGATGCTCTTCGCTAATGTATCTAACGTCAAAATTCTTGACTCGAAGCGATAATACGATGTGACGGTCGATATTCTCATCACATAGGAGCTTCAGTTTAACCGGCAACGGGATAAATGACGTCCGCCCGAAGCGCTTTGGCCGCGAAGCCAAGCGCAGCACGGATGCTCTCGGGAGTAAGCTGGGGATATCCTTCCAGCAGTTCTTCCTGTGTCCGTCCAGCGGCTAGTTTCTCTAGGATCAATTCCACCGTGATTCGAGTTCCGGCGATAACGGGCTTGCCGAGCATTATCTTCGGATCGGATACTATGAGTTGTTCATTGCTCACTTTGCAATCTTCGACTCGGTGTTGCGAGTGCCTGCAGCTCGGATGCAGGTGGTGGAATGCGATGGCACCTGGAGCACGGCTGCAGCGTGCTCTCGGCTAAGCGGAAACCGGTTCAAGATCCGGAAGCTCATCACGGCGATGCAGGCGCTCAGCATGGCAAGCGCCGTTCCCAATGTCCTCTCATAGAATGATTACTCCTCCCCCGGATTAGGGAGTGACCATAAGATAGCGAACACGGAAAGACAAACCACCATAGCTGACGTCTGTGTCGTCACCCTTCAACTGAGCAGGATGCGCTTGAGGCAGATACTTGAAGGGGGTCTCTCTGGCGGACTCGAGCGCAGAAGCAGTCTCTTCGGTTGGGAGTACTTCTTCAGCCAATTGGAAAAGTCCGAAATGGGGGATAGAAATGATCCCCTCGCCGGAGGTCAGAATAGGAAGCTCTCGGCCGATAGTCTGGGCGGTCTGATACAATCCGCTGAGCTTGCCGTCGTGGACATGATAGGGATGGACGGCCTGAGCAAAATCACTTTCCCCCACCCTGATCGAAAAGATCGTTGGACCCTCTTCGTAAGCGATTCTCTTATCGCCGGTTTGGGTCAGATCAGTTTCTTGAAGTTGAGAAGGATCCCACTCTTTCATAAGTCTTTGCCACTGTTCGGGCGTGAGCGTGCCGGACCTCACCGTGACCTTCCTTTGGACCGGGGAAAACTCGACGAACGTGCTCTCGCCATGAGGGCTCAGCCAGAAATATTTTCCGAAGGTATACCCAGAAGAGATCGCTATCGACTCCGAGTGTTGCTTCTCAAAATAGCGGGGTTCCGGCCTCAGGTGGTAGGTGACGAGAGCGGCTAGCGCCAGGACTGTGAGGGAGGGAACTATCGTCTTTCTGCGGATCACCTTGTCTGTTCTGTTGGTCAGAGTTTTCGTTTTGTCCTCTGGGATTGAGCTGTAGTTCGTTCGGTTCGGGCTTAGCGATCCCCTGACAGAGCCATAAGCAACTTCTCAATCTCCTCCGGAGAGAGCAGCCCATCTGCTGGCGCGTTCGCGGGTTCAATCGGGAACATCGGGGCACGGGGGAGATAGCCTCCGCTCCCCGTTCGGGTGGCTGGGCACAGGCGAGAGCCGTCGCTCAGAACTAGTTGAGCGGCGAGGTGGCCGTCAGCGGACAGCGGAGCCTGCGGTATCTCGAGAGGGCAACCGATCTGCCACGGGCTGTCCACGGTGACGATATGCACGCCAGTAGCGCCTGAATCGTTGTAGGGTCTGACGGAGTTGATTGTGGGCCCTCTGGATACGGTGAAATCGGAGTGATACGAGACATAGCCGCATTTCCTTTTGCGCATAAGCCCGATCGGCTTGTCTATCCACCGCCACCTCCAGAGTTGTTCGGAAAGCTGTTCAAGAGAGAGGGGCCATCGAATACAGACCCAGCCTTCCCTGAGCGGACTCCACTTCTGCAAGAGGTGCGAGTGCCACGGACTCAGGAGTACTTCAGCGCCCAGAAAATCCGCGAAGCTTCCCAAATGGGTAGTGTGCTCTCCGCTGTTCCAAAGGGCGTGGCAGGCGGCAAAGAGTTATGAGGTTCTCGGCCTCGTTAGTACCGCCTTCGCGTCGGGGTTTGATGTGATAGATTGTCAGCGGTACGCGGTAACGAAAACAGCAGGAAGAAACGGCATACTGCTGCTAGATCTCCTGGCGCTCCAAGTCCATCGAGTCGTGAAGGACCCGCGCAATCTCAAGATGGGAGTCGGGTCGGAAGCGGTAGACCAGAAAATGACGAGGTCGTCGAACTCTGCCCACGGCCGAACGCACCCGTTCCTTGCTCAGCGAAATGTGATACGTTCTGACCTCAAGCCCCAGCTCAGGCCGAGGCCTACTACCTGGTGTCTCAGGATCATTGCTCAAGTCAGAAATGGCCTGGACAATCAAGAGCTCGTAACGCTGACAGGCCAACTCGCCGAAGCTTTCATAACTCCAAAGAAGAATATCCTCGATGTCTTGCCTTGCCGCATCGGCAATTGTGATTTTCAAGACTGGGTGCTGGCTGACGCCCGTTTCCGAGCTTTCTGTCCGAGCTCGGCTACGAGGTCAGAAACTTCCGCAATGCTGCTCATCTCTGTTCCCCGCCCCTGGTCGAGGTCGCGGATTCCCTCATCGGCAAGCTTCTTCAGGATGGACAACTTGTTGGATTGCAGCGCGGTCTCATCTTCGAGCAGTCGAAGCCCCGCTCTCATGACCTCGCTCGCGTTTTTGAAGCGGCCCGAACGTACTTGAGCCTCGACGAAGTCGTGATAGTGGTCTGTCAAATTGATATTTCTTGTCGGCACACGAACACTCCTTAGAATCTGCGTGATGAGATCTTAGCAGAGATGGCAAAAATTGCCAACTTGTTCAAACTAACAAAACCCACCCTTTAGCTCCCCAATCCTCCTAAATACCTTCATTCAACCCACTCCTACGTCCCGGTCTACTTCTCCGGAGATAGGCCGCTCCCCATAGAATCCTCGGCTTCAGTCTAAAGCTGACCATCCCCAGCAAACAGGTTCTCAACGTCAACCAAATCCTGAGGCCGTCCGGCGGCCTTTTTGGATGCGATAAGATCCTGTCTTGAGATGAGCGAAACGTCGACGGACTTCCACTTTGCCTGTTCGCGACGTTGATAAGCCTCTTCGAAATCGACCCCGTCGACTTGCTGCAGGATATCCACGCGTACCGGAGGATTCCCCATCCAGAGAACTTCTCCGGGTTGGAGGTTCCGGAGTGACTCCAACACGTGGCTTGGAGCGCCGAGCTAGCAAGAGCCCGGTACACTTTGACGAGATTGTCCGGGGTAGAGTCGACTAGCAGGTCCAGATCCTTGGTGAACCTGGGAGTAGCGTAGTAGCCGACAGCGTAACCCCCGTTCACCAGGTAGCTAACCTGCTCCTGAGCGAATACCGACAGGAGATCCAAGAAGTCTTGGTGCAGGCTCGTCCCCCCTCTTCATCGCCCAGGCTTCCAGAGCGAGTGACCAGATAGCGTCAAACTTTTGGGGGAAGTGGCATTGGCCCAGAATCGCTGGTCGAGATTGGAGGAGTCTGATAGTCCGACTCTTCCCCCTTCCCAGGCGGCACGACGCGCGGAGGCTCTTTCTTGAAATGCCTTGTCCACTTCTCAATTCTTCAGCCACGAAGAGCATTGTCCTTTGACAAAGGATGGCCCTGTCGTCTACGAGGACAGTACACAGATTACGGGCAAGATATAACCAGGAGCGCTACGGTGTCTTTTGAGCGAATAACGATCGACGATTAGGATTCGGTCGATCGGTCAAAAGTAGGACCTCGGTCAAAGGAAGAATGGGAACTTCGCCCCACCAACGCTCTACCTCTGAACCCTCCTCCAAAACCCCAACTTCCGTCCGTGCTGCGCTTTCAACTCCCTCACAAACGAAGCGTGCCGAGAAAAACCTCGCCACTCAGCAACGTAGTCATCCATGTCGCAGAGAGCCTGAAAGTAGTCGGCGGCGTGATGGTAAGCCTTGCTCCGCCCCCTCTCCAGAATGTCGACGAGAAGGGCTCGGTAACAGAGCGTGGACGCCAAAAAGTAATCCGCGACTTTGAAAGCTTGGGCCAGTTCCGACAGGTAGGTATAGAGGGCGTCTTTCAGCTGTTCGTGACGCCTCAGAACATACTCTTCGGCCAGCGGCTCTCTCTCCAGTGCCATCAAAAGAAGAGCGCTTTGAGGGCGAAACTCGGGGCTGTCCGTCACCAGCTGCACGGCCTTTTCTTCCAGCTCCGGCCGGCGCTCTTCGCCTACCAGACTCACCAGCTCCTCGAATCGATCCTTTTCCGGGTATTCCGAGAAATTTTGCCAGGCAGCGATCTGGAGTTCGGCCGTCTGCCCCAATTGCTTCAAACACTCCAATCGCATCTTCTCTCCCTCGTAGTGCCGGCCGGCCTTGTTTTCGGGATCGCGGGCGAGAGTGTCGAGTGTTTGTTGGAAGTGGCCCTTATCAAAATGTAGCCTGGCCAGGGCCACGAAGTGCTCGGTCTTCAAATGGCCTTCGCGGGATGTCAGTAGCTCCTCGAAGAGAACAACATCGCCAAGTTGCTTCGCTAATTCTTGCAGATGAAGGGCGGTGAGCCGATCACCGCTGTGCTGTGTCCGCAGACGAGTTGGAAAGCAGGCGCTCGATGGTGGCCTCGACCACGTCGGATAAGAATCGTATGTCCACCAGCGCTTCAGCGAGCTTTTGAGGGGGTACCTGGGCTAGTCTGGTCTTGAGTTCCTCGTTGCCGAGGTTTAGGGTGTTTGGTCTCACATCATCCTCCGATGTTTCGGGTAGAATCCTAGAGCTATAAGGACTGCTCCTGCTGGCCTTGGATTCGCTGCTGAACGAGGGCCGCCTTGCCTGTTCAAATGGCAACGCAGCCCTACTCAGGCTGGTTGAGGCCCTCAGTATGCTAGGTAACCCATCACGACTCCCGGTTTCTGTCGAATGAAATCTACGCGCCGGCCCACCTGCAGAGCATAGTCTACTGCCCGCTCGATTTCCGTCGGTTGTGCGAAATCAATTCTGGCTTTGCTGATGGACTTTTCTGGGGCGGTTTTAGATCGATCTTCACCTTGGCAACGTCCTTGAAGCCGAAATGATTCCTCAGGTAGCCGCGGCTGTCAAAATCAGCGAAAGGATCAAACGGCAAGCCGGTTTTCGGCCAAATACGCGGCTTGGAGCTTCATTGCGTCATTTTTGTCGATAACGCCCGCGCGACGAAGTGCAATGATGAGAAGCTGTGTTTCGTCGAGTTCGTCGACTCGATCGTTAGAAAGACGGGTGAAATGCTCTGCCATGTGATCTACGGGGGTACGGATGCAGTCGACTTCGTTCGCCCTGGCCAACGACCGCACCAAGCTTGAGATGTTGCTTGTTTCTTGACTAATGATGAGGCTCATGCAATTGCTCCTTCGATATCATACCACGCGATCAAGGAGTTTAAGCTTACTCGGCAACGGGATGAATGACGTCCGCCCGAAGCGCTTTGGCCGCGAAGCCAAGCGCAGCAGGGATGCTCTCGGGAGTAAGCTGGGGATACCCTTCCAGCAGTTCTTCCTGTGTCCGTCCAGCGGCTAGTTTCTCTAGGATCAATTCCACCGTGATTCGAGTGCCGTCGATAACGGGCTTGCCCAGCATTATCTTCGGATCGGACACTATGAGTTGTTCATTGCTCACTTTGCAATCTTCGACTCGGTGTTGCGAGTGGCTGCAGCTCGGATGCAGGTGGTGGAATGCGATGGCACCTGAGCACGGCTGTAGTGTGCTCTCGGCTAAGCGGAAACCGGTTCAAGATCCGGAAGCTCTTCACGGCTCAGTACCAGGCTGATGGCCCGGGGCTTCCCAGGGACCTTGCTAATCAGACCTTTCTTTTCTAGAGTCTTCAACATTTGATTCACGGCAGGCGGGGTGGTCCGAAAGTATCGCTGGAAATCAGAATGGGCTGGTGGTTGACCGTTTACCAAATTGAAGTAATGGATGAAGGCGAGATACTGCCCCTGGAGTGACGTGTACGGAACCTTTGGTGAGACAAACGACGCAGGAAAAATCTCTTTTGGCATTTTCGAGCTTTCTCTTAAGTAGGCCCGTCGACCTTGGAATGGCCCGTCACGCTGCCCATTACTTACTGACACCAGGAACAGGTCCCCCGCTTCGACAATCCCCTTGAAATGACACCGAACGAGAAGATCAGTCTCTTCTGCTCGTTCTTCCGGGGCCGTGAAGACGCGTACGCCGTTCGCTGGGAAGGTCGTTCCGGTGCGGGCTACCGGCCTGTTTTTGATCAATTCTCTCCGTCCGTAGCTCGAAGGCACCTTAGAGGCGAGATTGTTGCAGGCGTTTACCCACTGCTACCGGACAACACAACCTGGTTTTTGGCGTTCGATTTCGACGGTCCCGAGGCCGCCGGGGTCGCCCTATCCGTAATGAACGAATGCCGGCAGCGCGAACTCCCCGCATTGCTAGAACGTTCGCGCTCGGGTGTTGGATTTCACGTCTGGCTCTTCTTCGAAGAAGCGATCGCAGCGGAGAGGGCGCGCAGGCTTGGGCAACACCTCACCCAGTCCGCACGAGTGGAATTGAAAAGTCTGGATAGATTCTTCCCCAGCCAGGATCGCCATGTTGGAGAGAGGGGTTTGGGCAATCTAATAGCCCTACCGTTGCAGTGGCACGCTCGTGAGGCGGGAAACTCTACGTTCGTTGAAGCGCAATCACTCAGCGTGCTACCTTGCCCCTGGCTCGCGCTAGGCCGATTACGTCGCCTAACCGAAGAAGATGTGGAACTTGTTCTCTCCGAACCCACTCAGGCTCTCTACTCGCCTGTCCCTCTAACGAAGAGGGTGCCGACTCCTCATGTGGAGTCGGTGGAGAATCAAGACCCGCTGAAGATAACCCTCGCCGAACACGTAGAAGTTTCGCTCCCCTGTCCGAGTCCGGCCTTGGATGCTCTGTCCAAGCTGAGCCGCTTTCACAATCCTGCCTGGTTCGCAAAGCAAAAGCAGGGACGCTATCTGGGCGACACGCCGAGGTTTATCAAAGTGGGGGGATCGACAGGTGAGAGTTGGGTGTTGCCTCGCGGATTCTGGCCTGACTTACAGACGGCCCTTGCCGAGGCGGGAGTCGAGTACGAGGTGTCCGACCAGCGATCTACCCCCTCCACGTTGGAGTGGTCGGTCAACTTTGAACTCAGACCCCACCAAATCGAGTTGGCGCATCTACTTTTGCCCAACGCGGCTGCGGTGCTGGAGGCTCCTACTGGAGCCGGCAAGACGCTCATCGCAATGGAGTTGATGGCGCGGCGTGGGGTGCCCACACTCATTCTCGTGCATCGCAGGCAGTTACTCGACCAATGGGTGGAGAGAATTGGTGAGAACCTGGGCATCGAGAAGCGGAACCTAGGACTGATTCGTCGTGGAAAGATTACGCTGGGTGAAGCGGTCACTCTTGTCACGATTCAGAGCCTCGTCGAAAGAGATTTGGATGAGTTGAGTGCGTGGTGCGGGCAAGTCGTGGTGGATGAGTGTCACCATGTCCCAGCGAAGACGTTTGCCTCCGTTCTACGACGGCTGAAGCCGAGGTACTTGCTGGGGTTGACCGCCACAGCCAAGCGTAAAGACGGTCTCGCTCGACTTATCTTTGCCTACCTTGGGCCCCTGGTGAAAGCAGCTACTCCTCGGGAACTCGACAAGAAATCCGTAATCGTTTTGCCTGAACTGGTCGTTCATCGTACGGAATTTCAGCACGCGGGTGACCTTCCGATTCAGGAACTTCGAACTTTGGTTCAACGAGATCACCTTCGCAATGAACAAATTGCCGATGATGTGGCTGTTGCCGTTAGGGAGGGGCACCTGGCTCTCGTGCTCAGTGACCGAAAGGAGCATTGTGATCTTCTTTACGACGCCCTCCGTAGCCGTGTCGGCTGTGCAACGATCTACGGCAGGGTCGGAAAGAAGGCACGTACGCAAATACTAAAAGACTTCGAAAGCGGAAGGATTCAGGTTCTCGTAGCGACCGCGGCTCTGGTAGGGGAGGGATGGGATTGCCCTTCATTGTCCGCACTATTCTTGAGTCTACCGATGGGACGCTCCTCTCGTCTGGAACAGCTTGCCGGGCGCCTCACGCGTCCTGACCCCGAAAAGCCGGCTCCGGTCCTGCACGACTATTTCGACGAGAGAGTGCAGGTATTAAAAGCTATGTTTCATCGCCGGTTGAAGGCGTTCCGACGTCTTCTGGGGGATGAGCGCTTGCCTCCGGAATTCAGGAGCCGGGGAGGAAAGAAGCGGGCAGAGGTGACGTATGCCGATAGCCCGCCCCGGGTGCGGAAAAGTTCCGTTCGGGAGTCGGAGGGTCAGTTGTATCTGTTTGAGTAGTTCCGCGCTTTCGGGCGCTACGTATACGGAGATTTGACCAGCCTCCTTGGGCCCACGAATGACAAGGGAGGGGACAACCGCCTGCTGAATGGCGGCGCTCTTCTCCTGGTCCCACTTCTGAAAGCTGAGCCTGCCTTCTTCCAAGGCTCCGGGCTCCACGTCCTTGTTGGTAATGAAATCGACGAGGACTTCATCCTGACTCGGTGTGCGGGGATATAGAGACTAGAGTTCTTCTCCGCTCCGTTGCAGGGCGTCCCAGTCCGACCCGTCACGCGTTGCCCCGAGTTGTCTTAGAATATCAGTTGCGCTTGAGAGGTGGTGTCGGAGTTCCAGGGCCTTCTCGTCCACTTCGGTTTTGTCCGCGAGAGGGCCGTTGACCAACACGACTGCCTGCTCTCGAAGGTCGGTCCAATCGACTTGCAGCTCTCTGTATTTCTCCTCGAGCTTGGCGGTGAACTTGCTCCAGGCTTGGGGAGGAAGGGTGCGAGAAAGAGCAGCGAGGTTCTTGAAACTCTTCAATTTTCGCATTCGCACCGAGCCGTTCTTCTTTCGCTCGGGGTGGAGGATGATGATGTTGTTGTCTGTGTCTTCGTCTCGGGCAATGATGGCCATTGGGGAGTATCCGGGCTGTGGGTTTAGGATCCTGCGCGGTTTCATGAGGGTGGTTTGATTTAGGGGGAGTTGGCCTCAGCGTCGAGCTTGTCCGGACCTTTTGGGGGGCGAGGCTGGGCTGGGTCACGATTGAACTGTGCAAGCGCTACGAAGTATCCGTGATCATACTTCAACTGTGATCTGAATCCCAGATTCTCGTCTCGGGCCTCCACCGGCCTTCGGCCCCCCGAGCGCTCAGCTCAAAGCCCCTCCCGAATTACCCGGTAAGGGGCTTCTCTCATGCCAACAAATTTGACACTTCGTACCGAGGTCCCGGTTCAAGGGCCCGTCGAAGACCCCCAACCAGCCGCAGGAGCGCAGCGGTGAAAAGTTTGGAGGGGCGTGAGCCCCTCCAAGCCCCCTGGCAAGACAGGGGGATACAAAAGAAAGGAGGCAGTCCTCATGCGTTTGCGATATCGCGACTGCTCGCCTCCAAAAGTCATCATCACTGTTTGCGCAGTGACGATGGCCGTGGCTATCATAGCATATTTGCTACGATAGCGACCAGAGGCTAATCCGGCTGGGGTGTCTTCGGGCGCTTCAGTCTCTTGCATTTCCATCTCGCCGCCGGATCACGGTTGGATCATGATCCATGAAACTTCGTAGGCCCTATAGTCTTACCAGAGAAAGGCGGACTATCGATGCAAAAGACGACAGCACTGGGAACGGCACTTTTGGCTCTCCTTATCTCTCCGACCCTGGCCTGTGGGAGCGGCGGTGGGATAGTTTATCTGCTGATGTTCATTGTGATCTACGGTTTCCCATTGAGCTTGGTGCCCGCCTTCCTTCTGGCGCTTAGAAGCAAGCGGGCTGACCGATGGATCGGCTTTGCCGCGGGAGTCGTCCTCGCGTTCAGTGTTCCCTGGCTTCTCTTTGATTGTTCGAGGTTTATAAACAGCTCTGCGAGACACATAGCCCTCACCCCACCAACCCCAACTTCTCAAAAACCGCCCCCGGCACCTCAACCCTCAACCTCCACGTCACGCCCATCGGCCGCTCCCCCTCATGTCTGACATACTCCGCCGGCCCAAGAAACAAGTAAGGCCGAGTCTCCCTCCGCTCATCCTTACTCGTCTCCCTCACAAAAAACAACGCTCTCCCCCCATCCCCACGATGGCTCTGATACCTTAGCCCCGTGGTCGAATCCGCCCGCGTGGTGCTCTGCGATTCCCAATGAAAGAGGGTAGGGGAGATGGCGTAGTCGCGATAAAGCGTAGACGGGCTGTAGTCTTTCTCGTTCTTCTGAATAGTGACGAAGAAGAGGTCGCAGCCGCTATCCTCGTGATAGTAGACCCCTTCGCGAATACGATGGGGCTTGTCGCAGGTCAACACACCAAAGGCGGCCAGAATCTCGGACAAGCTGTAGTGACAATGGACCTGCAGCGGAACGCCAGGGACTTCAGTCAATGGAAAAGCCTGATGATCGATAGCCTCACGAAGCACAGGAAGGAGCGCCCGTAGCTCTTGAAGAGCCCACGGGTCGGCCCACAGCTCCTGAAGTTTTTCCAAGATAGGCGTGGAAGCAACCTCAGGTGGCCAGAGCGAGAAGTGCAACATGGCAACATAGACCCGCTGCCGAGCATTATCAGGCAACGCGCCCGGAGCCTCCTCCCGACCTACAAAGCTCTGCAAAAACTGAATCTGCTCCAGAGAGTCGATATGAGTCAGCCTGGCCACGGCCTTCGCCAACGCGTTGTCCCCCAACTCTCCCTCCTGAAACCCCACCCGATGCCGCAGCCACATCCACCCGGGCTTGCCGCCGCGATAGACGTCGTTGAGCTCCACCCCGGCCCGCTGGAGATACTGTCCCAGCCCGACGTCGGGCCCGAGCATCTTCAGCTCTTCCTGGAGAAACCGGCTGTTCTGGCGAATGGAAAGCCGCACGTTGTCCAAGACGATCTGGGTGGCCATCCGATCGAGCTGCACGGAGCACCCGGACGGCAGGTGGGGAAAGCCCTGCTCTATCTGAGTTTGAAGCTCTTTTCTACTGCCCCCCACCAGCGCCCGAAAGGTCTTGTCGAAGCGAAACTCCTTGCGGGCTTGCCCGATGAAGTCGAGCACGGTGAGGCATTCCTTACCGTCGGAAAGTCGCAATCCGCGGCCCAGCTGTTGGAGAAAGATGGTGGCGCTTTCGGTGGGTCTCAGCAAGAGCAGCGTATCCACTTCGGGGAGGTCGACGCCCTCGTTGAAGACGTCCACGGTGAAGATGATCTGGAGTTCGCCCTGGCGCAACGCTTGCACGGCGTCTCGTCTCTCCTGGCTTGTGGTTTGGCCGGTGACGCAGGCTGCTTGAAAGCCGGCTTGTTGAAATTCCCTGGTCATAAACTGGGCGTGGGCCACGCTGACACAAAAGCCCAGCGCTCGCATCTGTCCCGGCCAGGCCACGTGTCGATTCAGCTGTTGTATGATCAGTTTCACACGCATCTGGTCGCCGGTGTAGATGGACTCGAGTTGGGAGATGACATATTTTTTGCCTCGCCAGTCCACGCTGGTCAAGTCGGTGTTGTCGCTGATGCCGAAGTATTGAAAGGGGCAGAGGAGACCGCGTTCGAGCGCATTCCAGAGTCGGAGTTCGGCGGCGATGTGGCCGTTGAACCAGCCTAGCACGGAGCGGCCGTCGGTGCGTTCGGGGGTGGCGGTTAAACCGAGGAGTAGTTTGGGCTGGAAGTGTTGCAGGAGGCGATCGTACGTGGGGGCGGCGGCGTGGTGGAACTCGTCGATGATGAGGATGTCGAAGTGTTCTGGTTGGAAGTCTTCGAGGGTTTCGTGCGAAAGTTTTTGCACCGAGGCGAAGAGGTGGTCGCTCTGGGTGGGGTTGTGAAGGCCCGTCCACATGTCGCCGAACTGGCCGTCTTTGAGGATAGCGCGAAAGGTGGTGAGACTCTGCTTGAGGATCTCTTCACGGTGGGCCACGAAGAGGAGTCGGGCGCGGTTCCAGCGGTCTTTGATACGCTTGTAGTCGAGACCGGCCATGACGGTCTTGCCGGTCCCGGTGGCGGCCACCACCAGGTTTTGCCAACGCCCGTGAATCTCACGCTCGGTCTGGAGCTTTTCCAGGATGTCGCGCTGGAAAGGGTAGGGGGTGACGTCGAGAGTGTACTGTAGCGTTTCGCCCTGTCTTTGTTCTTTGACGGCGCTGACGAAGCGTTCCCGGTCCCGGTCGGGCAGGTAGCTCTCGAATTCGGAGTCTTGCCAGTAGGATTCGAAGGTCGATTCGAACTTTTTGAGGACCCGTGGGTTCTCGGTGCGAGAGAGGCGGACATTCCACTCCAGGCCGTCTTGCAGGGCGGCGGTGGACATGTTGGAGCTGCCCACATAGGCGGTGGAATAACCGGTATGACGATGGAAGAGCCAGGCTTTGGCGTGCAGGCGGGTTCTTCTCCTGTCGTAGGAGACTTTGACAGTGCCGAGTTCGCTGAGAGCGTCGAGAGCCTTGACGTCGGTGGCGCCCATGTAGGCTGTGGTGAGGATTCGCAGCTCGCCGCCTTGCTCCACGAACCTGGCAAGGGCGTCTCTCAGCAGTCTAAAGCCGCTCCATTTGAGAAAAGCGCAGAGTAGATCGACTCGGTCGGCGGACTGGAGCTCTTTGACCAGCTCGGTGCCGATGCGGTGTTCGCCACGGGCGTTGACTAGCAGATCAGTCGAGTTGAGTGGGATGGCCGGGCGTAGGGGATGGACGTTGGCGATGGGGTCTTTGAGCTGGACGCTGAGGAGTTGGAGCAAACGGTCGTCGACGGTTTCGTCGTGCTCTTCGAACTGGTCGATAAGGTGTTGGATGAGGCTGTTGGCGATCTGGACGCGGTTTTCGGGTTTGACGCTTTCCAGGGCTCGGAGGATGAGTTGAGAGAGATGCTGGGAGAGGACGCGGGGGGATTCGGCGTGGTTGATAATCTCGGTTTGGTAGGTGAGGTCCGGGGGGAGGGACTGGAGTTGGGTGGAGAGGTGGTGGGTGAGGAGCTGTTCGTAGAGTCCGGGTTTCACTACCAGCGGTTCGAGCTCAGGTGGGGGCGACCTTTTTGGGGGTATGTTGAAACCTGAGGCTCAAGCTGACGGAAATGATCCAGTCCGTCGCGAACGCCTTCCTGTGAGACATCCAATCGCCCGGTTACTACTCATTTTGCTCTGCACCCTAATCCCAGTCTGGGCAAAGCCAGTCTCGAAGGAGACCGGAACAAATCTCCTCTACGACACCACCCGCGCTCTCCTCAGCTCCGAGCCATTCTCAAACTTCTACCAGGAACCTCAATCCCCAGAGGCCAAGCGACTCGAGACCATCTTCGAAGACCTCCGAGACCGCTACCGGTGGCTTGAGGACGAGCTTGCTCTTCCCGGTTCAACGTCCCCACTCACCCCGTGGGAAGCCGAGGAACTGCTCCAGCTTCTGAAGGCCGAACCCGATCGGCTTTATTCGCTAGGCATTTATCTCCCACGCACGCCCCAAAACATTGAATGGGCGGTTCGCCAGTTCGAGGGGCCGGACTACTGCCCGGAGTGGCTCCTGGCAAACTATCCACCGTATCGTTCCGAACTGGTCGAGAGAGCCTCTGATGGCGGAGAGATTTCTCTCAACGCACTCGCCATGGTCGATTGGGCCGCAGCCAAACCGCTCATCGACAAACGAAAGCAAAGCGAGTACTACGTCAGCGCGTTACGAGCCCAACTACGCCACAAACCCGCCGCAGCCGAGGCTCGCCGGGAGTTATTGGCGATCGTCAGATCACCCAAAGAAGACCTTTTCCATCGCATCTGGGCAATCGAAGCACTGCTCCAAGCCGACGATGCAGAGGCCGACGAACTCTTTGCCTGGGCGCTGGAACAACCGTTCTGGTTTGATGAGGGTGGGATGGTTGTTGACCCTTTTGATTCTTTCGCCCGAAGGTCTCCAGCTTGGCAAACCAGGCTTCGAGATCTCGTCACCGATCCGCGGCCGGCGGTTGGTCACAACGCAAGGATGATCTTGGCCAATCTGGTGCGCGGGAGCCATCCCGACGAAGGGACGGTTCGAGCCCTTTTGCCCTGCCTTTCGGATCCGGACTGGATGGACGCAAGTGGCCTTAGAGGATCCTACCTTTTTGAGGCCCTGAGCAAAGTTCACATCCCTGAAGCTGTACCCGCTTTACTTCATATCTTGAGAACCGACCAGGGCGGGAATGCTCTTTCGGCAGCAGAAGCACTGGAGAGCTACAACCCACCCGAATTTCGGGACGCCTGGGAAGAAGCTCGCAAAAGGGCTGACACCGACGGTAGCTCTTTGGCGGAGGTTGGAATCCGTCAAGGCTGGTTTACTGTAGAAGAGCAGGTCGATGCGGTAGCCCAGTTTCTCCAGAGAAAGGACAACCTCGACTCGCATACCCGCAACTACGGTGCGAATCCTCAAGACCATTTGGCACTGACCTGCCTGTATGATGAGCCAAGCGAGGCTCTTACCGAAGGCCTCGTAAACCTGGCGCGGACTTGGTATTCGAAAGAGCGACCGCAGCTTACCGAACTCGAAGACCGAGTTCTCCGGTTTCCCGGCAAGGCGGTCGACGAATACATGCTGGAACGGGTTGAGTCGGGAGACGTCTCGGTGGCTTTCCTGCGCAGTGTTTTGGCACGACGCAGTTCAATGTACGACACCTCTAGTGAGCATTTGGCTCGGATGGCAAAGTCGGGTGGTCCGCAAGCGGGTGTGGCGCTCGTGCTTCTTGACGACACGGATGAGGCAGCTCTATCCCTGGAGGGTGATGATACAAGAAAAGCGGTGGCGGTGCTCGCCTGCGCCAAAATCGTTTCCATGCCTCTTTCGCCCGCCTCACTGAAGAAGGCTTATGAGCAAGCGGAACTCAAGGATCCAATTTTGGCTTATCTTAAAACCTCTGAAGAGCAAGCTCACACCCAGCTCCTAAAGGAGATTGACGGGGGTTACTTGGTCACTGGCCGTACCGCCTTCGGCGAAGTGATTCAGAAGCAAGAGCGAGAACTTGTTGCTCGTTTCCGGGCCAAAGGCAGTGGCGAAGTTTTCGCGCTTCAGACCCTTCATGAGGGCCATAGGATCTTTCTGGCCGGGACAGAGCTCTGGATTGATGGTGACCACGCAGTATTGCGTTTTGAAGATAACAAGCTTGGCCACCTGCGCCGTGGTGAGGATGCACCATCCTACGAGGAACGCACGCTGACCCAAGCGGAGTTGAAAGCCTTTCGAGGGTTTATCGAAGAACGAGAGGTTGATAGCTGGCCACAATGGATCCACATAACCAGCCACCATGAAACCTCCTATCAGTACCTCCATCTCACTCCCAGCGGTGGCCGGCGAGTAGGGGCCGTTTTCAACGAAGCTTCGGGGCCGGGAGCAAAGTACGGAGAACTCATCGAACTCTTTCAGGACTTGAAGGAGAAGCCGTCTCACACTATTTATCAAATCCAAAAAGAGATCCCTGGCATCAAGGTATTGGACGATCATTCCGAGGCTATGGCCATCTTCCGAGATTCCGAGGGCCTCAAGGTACGGGAAAAGGATTGGCGCAACAATGTCATCTGGCGTTTTTTGACGGATGAGGGCCTGGGGGGTCCGGCTACTCCTGCACAAGGGTACGCCCCCGACCCACCCGAGGACACCTTCATGTTCCCACCTACCGCCCTGGCGAACGGTTTGTTTCTTAGCAAGGAACCGGACCGACTGGTTGTTCGGGAACCGTTTGAGCGTCCAGATACGTTCTTGGAAGGCGAATTCAGCTATCCGGTACTGGACGACGAGAGACGTCAAGGACTGATAAAGAAATTGAAGAGCGAGAATGGTCAAGGCGAACCGGAGTACTTCCTGGTCGACTTCATCACCGGTCAGGTGCGGCCGGTCGAAATTCCAGCCGATAGCAAAGCCAGCCCTCTTGCCTTTATCCCGGGTCGACGCGCCTTTTTGGCCGCCGCATCAGAGGGATATCGAATGCCCGCCCGACAAGGATACCTCGTCGACAGTGCTACTGGGGATGTGTCCCAAGTTGAGGGAGATTTCCGTCCCTGGCTCCAGCCCGATTCGCGCCCTCTTCAAGAAGCCGGCGCCGGCCATTACTGGACCACTCTCCCCACACCTCTGGGTACCGAGGTCGGAACTGTGGATGTGCAAACTCTAGCCTTTAGTTCTCTGGCTCACTACCCTGGACTGCGCTTCGACGCCACACAGATGTGGATCGAGGGAGATCGTGTGTATGTGACGCTGGGAGACGTTTTGGAATTGCCGATCAAGGTTCGGGGTTCATTGTGACAGACACAACACCTTTGCTCCGGTGTCGAGTCAACGTCAGCGTAAGATGTTCCACACTTCCGACCGCTCGTCTTCGGAAAGACCGGGTAGACTGACATCCGCGGGTAAGGCCGTGGCCGAGATTGAGTTACCAATGCGAGTCTCCAGCATTCCGTGTTCTTCATCCACCGAGTAAGTGGCTTTCGAAACGGGAACGCCGTCAATCGTCTCGTAGCGGCTGTAGTTGAGCCTGCCGTCTTCAGAACGCGCAACACTTTCGAAAATGCGATGTCCGTCCTGCGTTCCGTCGGGGGCGTGGTCGATGGAGTGAGAACTCCGGAGAGATTCGAAAGCCTCGTTGTAGGAGATGTCCTTGCCAGCCTACGGCAATCCCAATGCGCCGTCTGCTACCTCCACGTAGTTCGCACTTCCCTGTACGGCAAGAGTGTTGAAGCTGTTGACGGCATTGAGTGAGGATAGCTGTTCAACCTCCACATATCCGAGCGCTGAGAGAAAGAAGGTGTCGGCTGTGTTGCCGCTCAGATCGATTCCGGAATCCCCGCTGACGGATAACCCCGCTCGATCAGAAAATTGGTTGTCTTTAAAATTGACCAGCCCGCTTGTGGAGAAGCCAAGCGTCGTCGTGCTTCCCTGATTGAAGACATTCTCCCGAACCGTTAGGAGCTGATCGTCGGAGGTCCCGCTCCCCGAAAACGTCGCGTTGTTGCCGTTGAAGGTGTTCCCTGAGATGGTAAAGTCGTAGCCCTTCTCCAGGTTTATTTGGAAAGGAACGCCTCCAACTTGATTTCCAGAATAAGTACCGATAGAAACGTGGCCTGCGCCGTTGGAGACAAGCCCAAGGAAGTACGATGTTGCGCCTCCTATATTTCTGTCGCACTCAAATCTCTCAATATCGGAATTGGCGAAATTGAATGTTCGGAAACCGTATTTCACGGCAGAGCAGTTATTGTCGTTAAAGAACACGGAGGTCCAGTGGTTGTTCACGGAAGTAAACTCGACCGCGGCCGCTCCATGGTCGGAAAAGGTGTTATCCTCTATCCGAAGGCTGCCGCCCCCCGGTTCGCCGGGCAAAGAGAGTGAGGGGCGAAGCCGTACAAGTGGCTCCCCGGGGTCTCCAAGGACCCCGACGAAGTCACACTGAGCTATCGTGACGTCGAGAACCTTAGGGTCTGTCGTAGCTGTGTCAAAGCGCACGGCGCTGGACATTGAGTTGGCCAGTGTAATCCGGCAATCAGTTATCGATACGGTACCCTCGACCTCTTGGAGCGATATCCCGTGCAAGGAAGGCTGTGTGATAGTCACCTCCCTGATAACTAAGTTCTGAACGGACTCCGCCTTCACCGCCGCTTCGCCAGGTACCGAATGGAACTCGACTCCTTCGAGCGCAGAGTCATCGGCAAGGTTTACCGTGCTACCAAGAAGGGGAGCTTCGCTACTCGGAATATTGAGTAGCGGATACCCGAGAGCCTGGCCTCGGAGCCTCTGTCCAGATTTGAGTTGTGTGGGCTCCGAGTAGCCTCCCGAAGTGCCATCCCCCCGCATAACGAATATTGTCGTATCTTCTCCTGCTGCCGTCACTCCGGCCAAGAGGGTGGAGAAAGGTTTTGAAAAGCTACCCGTACCGTGCTCCGGGGCCTGGTTGTTTACGAATATGACAGGCTCGCCGACCGTCAGCTGCAATTCCGCGCTCAGCGCCCCAAGGAGACCTTGAACTCGCGCAACTCCTGGCTGGATCCCGGTAATGACGCCTTCAAAACCGAGCGAGTTCGACACCACCGCCAGGTCGGCCGGCTCGACTTGCCAGACAACTTCGCTCGTGACGTCTCTATCCACTCCGTCGCTAAAGAGCGAGGTCGCTTTGAGCGCTTCACTTGTACCGGCTGGAAGTTGGGGCAGATGAAAGGTGAGACGAAGGTCCGTGGGCACGGCCGGAGTCACCTCCAAATCGACCGTTCGGCTGATCCCACCGTAGTTTGCTGTCAACACGGTATTCCCAACCGACTTCGTTTCTATCTTATTGGACACAACCTCGGCGACATTTGGGTCAACCACATCCCAAGTAGCAAAACTTGTGACGTAAATCGAAGTCGAATCCGAAAAATGTGCGAGCACCTGTAACTCCTCAGACAAGCCTAGAGGAACGCTCACGGAAGCCGGAATAACCTCCAGTGAGCTGAGCGCGGCATCGCTCACGGTGACTTCTAGACTGTCAGATTTCCCCTGAATAGATGCTCTGATTTCAGCGGTTCCAATTTTTTCGGCCTGGATAATGCCGTTCGAACTGACGCTAGCAACACTCGGATTGCTGGAGCTCCAAGATACCTGTCCGGACGAATCGACTTCGCTACCGTCGGAAAGCTGAGACAAAGCGGTAGCCTGCAAGGCCGCGCCCAGGGGAAGCGTGTTTGAAGGGATAGAAACCTTGACAGAAACAACTTGCGCCGTAGTCACTATGACATTCACTTGAGCCGAAGCCGAGTTGAGCCGCGCTCTCACTCGTACTTCACCGTTGCTGAGCCCGGTCAACAAGCCTTTGCTTTGTGGTGAGTCGGATACTTGGGCCGACTCTCCCTCAACGGACCAGGAAACAGATTCGGTCAGATCTAGACGACTGTTATCGTCGAAGACGCCTGTCGCCCTCAACTGGAGAGATAGGCCAGCCGCGACCCGGGGCTGTGGAGGGGAGATTTCAATCGACACGAGTTGGCTCTCTACATCGAGGAAAGCAGGATTGGTGATCAGAGTGGTTTGACCAACCGACACAGAAACGCTCCCCGTCCACACACCCCGAACAACACTGTCTTGCAGGTACTCGAGCTTGACTGTTCTTGTAGTGATTGGGACATTCTCAAATTCAACGCGTGTGGCCTTGGGCGCAATTCTAGGACCGTAGGTCAGCGATTGTTGAGAGTCAAAGCCACTGATTCGGAAGTGGGTGATGCTAGCTGGAACCGCTCTCGCTAGAACAGATTCAAGTACGATTGTTCCCTCTGCGTTCGGTCGATCGGCATTCCCTCCATTCCCAGTAGAGGTAGTGCTACCGCCTCCTCCGCCTCCGCAGCCGGCGAGCAAGACCGCTAAAAGAAGAATGGGCGCAATGCGAAAAAATCTAGTAGGGATCGGGCAGTTTGAGTTCATGATACTTCCAATTTGGGAAGAGGCCGTCAGTTCGAAGAGAGCCTCTCTAACGTGTTTTCAGAACGGGACAATCGTCGGTTCCTTCTGTGAGAGGGCATTCTACACTAAGAATTTGCACGAGGGAATGACCAGATGGCTAGTCTTTTGGCCATCCCGCCAACACCTCTCGCAGGGTGGCAATCCTCTGCTCCAACGAAGGGTGAGTATGCCCTCCCCGGTAGGCAGCTTTTCCAAATGTCTTCGCATTCTGTTCAGCCAACTTTTTCAAAACACTCATCAACCCATAAGCTGAGTATTCGGCGTCGGTGGCGTAGAGGAGACCCCTCTGGTCGGCGTCTATTTCCACTTGTTTCTGAAACTCGCCGGCGGTAGCGAAGTCTTGTTGCTCGCCCCAGGTGGCGGCGTGCACCTCGATATCTCGGCGACAGCCGTGGGCTACTTCGTGCGCCAACACGCCGGCCAACTCGTCGTCATTGAGATCGAGCGCCAGCAGACCTTCCGTGACACGTGTTCGGACTCTGGTCTCAGAGGAGTATCGAGCGGCACGCCGTCTACCAGAACGAGTCCGTTCCGAGGGTCGAGTTCGATCCGCTTCAACTCTTCCGGCGTGAAGTATTTCGAGAGTTCCCCGCTTGAGACATAGGTCGCTCCAAGCTCGCTTCATAAGGACATCGCTCTGGAAAGCCGGGGTTAGATCACGGTTGAAGTGTGATCACGGATCATGGTTGAACCGGGAGTGGGCGGTGAGATCGGCGCGTACTTGACCCCCAAGGACCGCAGCAGCTCATAGCGGTCTCAGTGATGAAACCGATAGATCTCGAAATCAGAACTCTGAAAAAGCAAAGTCTCCGAGCGGTCTTGACGAAGCTCTTGTCTTAACTTTGGCATCCTCACCTCCGGATCGTTTCGCAGGATGAGGTAGACGGTCGCTGGACCGGGAAGTCGAAGAGCGTCAGGGTTGTTGGGATTGGAGGCTGTTATTTTTTCGGGGGGATGGTTGGGGAAGTAGAAATACGGTAGAGGAGTGAGCGCCCAGTCTACGACGAGGTGGGAGTCCGGCTTGATGGTGCCGGCGATCGGCACGAGTGCATGCTTGATCGGGGTTCTGCAGAGTTGACTGTTTCGAAACACCCAGAGCCCCCCGCTGCCGAAGGCGTAAGCAAGCATGAGGAATAAGAGCGCGTGATTCAAACGCCGACGGTTCGCCATCGATTGATATCGGACGGCCAGAAACGCGGCCAGGAAAGGGATGCAAGGCAGCAGAGTTCGGTCCAGGAGGATCGGCTTCAAGAGCAAGCTGAAGATAAGGATTTGCCCGCAATAGAACAACCCGCCGGCGAGGTAAGGCACACCCCCTTGCCCCAAAAGAGCGATGAGGAAAATGGAGACGAGAAGGAGGAAAAGAACGGTGACGATTTCTCCGGTCGGCGCATCCCTACCCAAAAACAGGTTGGCGGTTTGTTTGAATACCTTTTGAAAGCTGGGGTAGTCTATCCAAGCCGTGTTGGCCAGCTTGTCTTTCATTCTGTAAACCCACATCCATCCCACGGTTGAGAGGGTAGGCACCAGGAGCAAAGTTCCACAGAGGAGGCCCCCCGGGTGGGAGTTCTTCGGAGGCGTTAGCAGTATGAAGAGCGACGTTGTTCCTAGAAAGATCCCAACGGCGTGGGTCTGAGTGGCCAGAACCAGCCAAGCGAGGAGTCGCAGGTAAGAGCGGCCATCGAGCGGACCGGCACGAAGACGAACCAGCTCACCCAGCACCAGACACGTGAGTAAGAGGAGTAGCCCGTACATCCTGATTTCTATCCCATAGTTGACAAGCAAAGGGTTTGAAGCCAGAAAGACGAGCCCCAACAAAGTCCCTTCGCGTCCCAGAGGCTTAAGGGCCCACAAGAAGGCAAGCAGTGTGAGGAGCGCGATCAGGAGCATCGATGTCCGGGCGATGATGATCGAATCTTGAGGATTGATGAGGCCGAGTATGAAATGAAAGAGGGGAGGGTGATCGCCCGCTGTCAGGTGACGAAGGTCTACGCTTGAGTCGAAAAGAGTGTAGAGCTCATCCATCCAAGGCTCACGGGTAAAACCGAAACTCCTCAACCAGAGTGCCAACAGGACGATGCTACCGGCCCATACTCGAAAGGCTCTTTCACTCAGAGGGCAAGTCGCACAACCCGATTTGCCGGTAGATTCTCGTTCCACGCGCGGCAGCTTCGTTTCTCTCGCAGAACGGCCCTCTTGGGATGATGAGGCCAGAAGTCCCCGACAAAGGAACGTCCAGATCCGCTGCAAAGGTCCCCCGGTGACCATTCCGCCAATCTTTGTGATCAGTCTGGCCGATTCCACGAACAGACGGAATTCCATCGCCAAGCACCTTAGCCACCTGGGTCTCGACTTCACCTTTGTGGAGGCCGTGGACGGGCGAAGTGGACTGAGCCCTGCCATGGAGGAGCTCGTCGATCGGGATGAGGCAAGGGCGCGACTGGGGCGAGATATGACCGACGCGGAGATAGCCTGCGCCTTGTCTCATACCCTCGTGTACAAGCGGATGTTGGATGAGAAACTTGAGAACGCCATCATTTTAGAAGACGACATGGTCCCCACGGAGGACTTTCTCGCTCTGCTTTTGTCGGGGCGGCTGCAGCAATCACGGCAGCAGCTCATACTCTTGTATTACAATCTCGCTCAAGCCTTGAAATGGAGCTTTCGTCCTTGTATTGCAGGATATAGCTTTTTCAAGTTTGCCGCTCTCCCCAGCTCCGCGGCTGCCTACTATCTCGACAGGAGTGCGGCGAAACGTCTGCTGGAAGCCGCATCACCAGTGGTTTTTGTGGCGGATTGGCCTCTTTTTGTGCCTCTGAAGTTGAGAACGTCCGGGGTGTATCCGTCGGTTATGAATCACTCCTTGTCTCCCTCGACTCTAGCTCTAGAGAGAGAGGAGATGCTTCATGAAGTGTCGGCTCCACCCTCAAGCCGGGACACGATCGTGGGCGCGTTTCTTCGACGGCTGCGGCATAGGGGAGTTGTGGCGGCGCTAGATTATCTCTATCAGGAGCTTTTTCTACCCCGGTTCGCGGTGACGGTGGGAGGAACGGACGAAGAGAATGCGGCGGGGAAGTACTATCGACCCGAGCTGGTCCGGTGACCGACTCTTCCCCCTTCTATTCGGTGGTGATCTGCACTTACAACCGAGCTCATCTGGTTGCCCGAGCTGTTTCCAGCATCCTAGGCCAGACCGAGGGCGATTTCGAGCTTTTGGTGGTGGACGACGGATCCACCGACGAAACTCCCCAAACGATGAGCCGATTCAAAGATCCCAGGGTCCACTACTACCGAAGAGAGGAAAACCTCGGAGTTTCCGCGTGCACCAACTTCGGTCTGGCTCGCGCGGGTGGACTGTATATCACTTTCCTCAATGACGATGATCTCTTTCATCCGGAGTTCTTAGCCAGAATGAAGGAACATTTACACGACAGGCAACCCTCCTTTAGCTGGTGCGGAGTCTTGGAATACCGGTCAGGCTTGCTCTCGAGAGAGTTATTCGTGGAATGTCCCGAGCAAGAGAAGAATCTGGAATTTCGACAAGCGCGAGCAGCTTCGATCGGGCTCGGTTTCGGCTTTGTCATCGAGAGAGACCTCATGGCTTCACTGGGTGGCATGGACGAAACGCTTCGAACGGCCGAAGACCTTGAATTCTTCATACGACTGGTGCAAGAGCCCGTGAGCTGGTCGCCACTGAACGAGTTTCTGGTAGAGGTGCATCTCCAGGACGACCGTCTCACCCAATATCGTGAAGCGCGAGCAGACGCTCTGGAATACATCGAGGAGAAGCATGCGGGGTTTTTACAAAGGAATTCGACGATCGCAGGAGCGGTGCTTTTTCAAAAGTGTCTTTACCTGGTGGAATGCGGGGCCCGACAAAGGGCTCGCCGGACCCTCTGGCCCGAAGTCTTTCAAAGCCGATGGGCTTTGACTCTGTTTGTTTCGAATGAGTTGCGGCATTCCATGTTGGGTCGTCTGCTGTTGAAGCTCTACCGCCGTCTCTTTGTCCCACAAATTCTCACCCACGAATTTCCAACTTACCCGCAAGCTCCCAATCCGGATTCCCATCCTGGCCCCTCCGCGGCCCACCCAAATTGACCGACACATATTCTCGAGGAATATTGTTCTCGTAGCTCGGCCATTCGACGCTCAGAATCAGCACGCCGTCTAAAACTCCGGAGATATGGAGGTTGATCCAACTATGACCTTCTTCAAGCAGCGCGCAGAAGCGTTGCCGATAGTCCTCGGGAGAAAGTAAGGAGCGCGTGGGAATCGTGGTATGTTCGAGTGGTTCTCCTTCGTAGAAAACAATCTGGGTCCAGGTGGCCGCAGGACAAATTTTCCTGAACCAGGTAACGGCTCTTTCGAGATGGTAATCGAACGCGATGCTAAATCTCAAACCTCACTTCAGTACTGCCCGCAGGTCCCTCAATGGTGGCTTCTTCGCTCCAGACTTCTTCTCCACTTTTCGGGTCCAGGCGGCGCACGGTTACAGTGGGCGGAATCCCCGGTTCGGCGCCCTCCGGATGACTCCAGGTTACGGCGACCACGTTGCTACCTCGTTGCACGAATCCGGCAATATCCTGGTCGGTGGCACCGTTCTCGGGAATTCCCGGCACGGGTTTGCCGTTGACTGCGACTGTAAGCACGGTCCCGGTGGAGGACATGGCTAGTCTGATGGGCGCATTGACAGCAGCCTCTCCGACTTTCCTCAAACCAAGAATCATCACTTGTCCTTCGGACTCCCCAAATGGAAGCATGTTTGTCCTATCCTCTCCCTTATACGTAATGTTCAGGTTACCCGCGATCGGTGCCGTAAGTTCGAACATCTGGCCATCCATAGCGATCGGAGGTATGGAGTCCTGGCCTTCGGTGGGAGGTCCGATCTCCACGGCGGCAACATTCTCGGACGAGTCGAGAACTGATTTTATCATCTTCTCTTGGTGGTTTCGGAATGTCGGGGGAGAGTCGGCCCAATCGACCAGCGCGCTCAAAGCTTCGAAGTCTTTTGCCTCAATCGCTTGCCTTGTCCGATCCCGCAGCTCTTCCCTGGTTGTGGGGAAGCTTGCCGTCGAGGTCTGAGAGCCCGGTGTTTCACTAGCCTGAGCAGGTGGGGGGGCGTTTTCAGTCGGGGGCGTTTCGGTGCAGCCGGCCCAGCAAAACGCCAATAAGAGGATTAGAAAAAGTTTATGCATTTCCGGAGGTTCATTAGAGTAAATGTAATGCCTGCACTACTGGATCACGATTGAAGTATGATCGTAGCTCTTTCCTGCCGACGGTAGAAAACTATCATAGCCGGACAGAAGGGACTACGCGCCCTGAGGAAAAGGCTCTCCCTTATGAGTAACCCTATTGTTTATTTTGACATCACTGCCGACGACGAGCCCCTGGGCCGGATTGAAATGACTCTCCGCGCCGACGTAGTTCCTAAGACAGCCGAGAACTTTCGCGCCCTCTGTACCGGAGAGCCCGGCTTTGGCTACAAAGGCTGTTCTTTCCACCGTGTGATCCCTGACTTCATGTGTCAGGGCGGCGACTTCACCAACCACAACGGCACCGGTGGCAAGTCGATCTACGGCCACAAATTCGAAGACGAAAACTTTCAGCTGAAGCACACGGGGCCTGGTATTTTGAGCATGGCCAACGCGGGGCCCAACACCAACGGTTCTCAGTTTTTCCTCTGCACCGTGGAGACTCCATGGCTGGACGGAAAGCACGTGGTCTTTGGCGAGGTGAGCAAAGGTCTGGATGTGGTGAAGAAGATCGAGTCTTACGGAAGTCGCTCCGGACAGACCAGCAAGACCATCAAGATCGCGGACTCCGGTCAGGTGAGCTAAGAGAAAAGAAATAACCGCATAGATTGAAAGGCGCTCGACCATCACGGTAGAGCGCCTTTTTCATGATAAAGTGGTTGAAAGAATGTCGAAGTGACTTTGAATTTGTTTCCACATTTCCACAGACTTTTCCCCAGCTCCGGGTGCCGCCGACAACGGCGGCACCCGGAGCTTTACTTCAACAACTCTTCGAGCCGGCTCACTTCGCCTGTCAGATCGGCATCGAGTTCATCCAGTTCCTCGCGAATTGAGGTGAGATTCTTGATCACGGTCGTGGTGAAACTCTTGAGAGACGTGAATCGGTCATTGAGTTGGCCGATCCGTCCAAGACCGACCTGAACCTGCTCAAAGAGCTTTTTGTCCACTTTACCGTTGGAATTCGTTTTCTCCAGGTTGTGGATCCAGTGGAAGGCGGTTCGAAGAGCCACCGAATAGGGCTGGCTTTCGTCCACGAGAACCAGGAAGTTGCCGTCGCCGAGGTCTTTGAAGAAGGGGTCTCGGGGCCGAGAGTCGCCGATGGTGTTCTTGTCCAGAGAGGCGACCACGATGCCGTATTTGGCACCACGGAGTTCACGAGCGTGGTTGATCTCGTCCAGAAAGTATTTCTTTGCGCCGCCGTGAGGGAGCTTCCGGTCTTTTGCCTCCAGAGCGACTTTCACGGGGCCGTTCGAGGTCTGGAGAGTGTAGACGAGGTCGCCGGTCTTTCGAGTGGAGCCCTCCTGAGCATTGGCACCGGTGTGCTCCACCTGGTCGCCGGTTCGAGTGCCCGCGAATTCCACCAGGTCGTTGAGCAAGCCCTTCTCAAAGGCCACGCCTTTGTAGTTTGAGGTTTTTTCCCGTAGTTCGTCGGCTTGCCGACGAGCCTCTTCGCGTTCGGCCTGACTTTGAATGATCACGGTGGCTTGTTGAAAGCTGCTGGTCAGATCGCTCGTCATATTTTGGACCGCTTTCTCAACAGTGTCGAGGATCTGGTCACCGGTCTGTTCCTCCTGGGAGAGCTGTTCACGGACCTCTCCCAGAAGTGTTTTGAGGAGGCCGGACGCCTCTTTCTCAAATCGACGGAGAGTCATTCGACTTTGGTCCGAATCTCCGCTGACCACCTCGGAAAGCTCGTTGACCGTGGCGTTGAGGTTTTGCAACTCTCGCTGATGAGCTTCTCTCTCTTTGGATTGCTGCTGCTGCGCGGCCTCGGCTCGACGTTCGAAAGTCGCCTTTTGGGCTTCTAGTTGAGCTTCGAATTGGCGCTTCTGCTCGGCTAGTTGGGCCTCATATCTCTGTTTTTCCATGGCGGCTTGCTGGTCGCGTAGTTGTAGCTCTAGCTTTCGCTGTTGGTCCCAGCGAGCGGTTTCATCGCGACGCTGCTCCTCGTATCGCTCTTGGGCCCGGTCGTTTTGACGTTCGAGAGCATCGACCACGGATTGCATGTTTTGGTCGGTCTGGTGACGTTCCGAGATACGAATTCCGATCTCGGCGCAGTCTTGCACCAACTCGCGCTTGGCTTCGGGAGTGGGACATTCGGCCACCGCCTCCGCGAGATCCGGGTCTTCGAGCAGGATGGAAATAGTCTGAAATCTAGCGTTTGTTTGAATCGGGCCTTTGAGAATTGTGTTCATACGGCACCTCCTAGGCTTCAAGAATGACGCTGAGAGGTTGCCAGTTCGTGTCGACGTTGTGAAAGGTCTGTTTCCCTCAGATTGTGAGGTTGTGAACAAACGCTGAACGGACTCTGAAAATGGGAAGATCTCCCCTCAGAGGAGACCGGAATCCCACAAGCAATACCCCGAGGATGAGTACCCAGTGGATCGCCTTGCTTCAAGATGTCACAGCCGTTGCCGACACCACTCTTTCAGCCGACCTCGCCGCCGCTTTAGAATCGATGGGCCTGGCTGAACCCACTTTCGACGAGCAACACCTCGTCGCGCTCTTTCGCTCCCAGTTGGAGCCGGAAGAGCTTGAGGGTTCCCTAAAGACAGTGGTCCGAGAGTGTTGCGGCCTGAGAGCGCGTTTTGCGCTTCTCACAGTGGCGGGTTTGCGGAGCGCGATTGCAGCCAATCCATTTCCCACAGAATCGCAAGACGACCCGAAAAGCACCTATGTCCTCTTTCTGAAGGACTTGCCGCCGGAACCGGTGGCGGAGAAGCTAGATAGCTTGAAGGCCGCGAACGAGAAGTGGTCGTTGAGCGGGAAGGCTCTCTACATCGTGGTCCCAGAAGGGTTCACGCACTCCAGATTGGCTTTGGAAGCCCAGTCTGAGATCGGCGTCGGAGCTGTGGTACGTACTTGGGCCGAGATGGAAGAAGTCCTGAGAATCCTTGACTAGAAGCTAAAAAATCAGAACTTCCGAAAAAGAAGCGACGTGTTAATGCCCCCAAAAGCAAAGTTATTACTCATCACACAATCCGTCCGGATCTCCCGCCCTTGACCGACCAGATAATCGAGCTGCGCACACTTCGGGTCCAGAGCTTCCAGATTCAGGGTGGGATGAAACCAGCCGTCGTTCATCATATGAATGGACGCCCAGGCTTCGATCGCGCCGCAGGCGCCGAGGGTGTGCCCGATATAGGATTTGAGTGAGCTTGTCGGCATGCGCGAGCCGAAGACCGCGTTGGTCGCCACCGATTCGGCGATGTCGCCAAGTTCGGTGGCGGTACCGTGAGCACTGACGTAGCCGACGGCCTCGGGCTCTAGAGCGGCATCCTCCAGAGCGCCTCGAAGACAGAGCTGCATGGTCTCGGGGTTGGGCTGGGTGACGTGGGCGCCGTCGGTGTTGCTGCAGAAACCCACCACTTCCGCGATGATGCGGGCCCCGCGCTCTTGGGCGTGCTCCAGCTCCTCCAGCACGAAGGTGCACGCTCCCTCACCCAGGACCAAGCCGTCGCGCTCCTTGTCGAACGGACGAGGGGTGGATTGAGGCTCGTCATTACGCACACTGGTGGCAAAGAGAGTGTCGAAAATCCCCACCTGGGAGATGTGCAGCTCTTCGGCCCCACCGGCCACCATCAACTTCTGTTTGCCGTGGCGAATGGCTTCGAAGGCGTACCCGATTCCCTGGCTTCCGGAAGTGCAGGCGCTGCAGGTGGTGATGGTTCGACCGGTCAACCCGAAGAAGACACCGAGATTGACGGGGGCGGTGTGGGCCATCATCTTGATATAAGTGTTGGCGCTGATCCCTTTCATGCTGTTGGCGATCAGCATACGAGTGAAGTCTTCCAGGGCGGCCGGGGATCCGGAGGAGGAGCCGTAGGAGACTCCCATTCGCCCGTCTTGAATGATCGGGTCGTCCAGCAGGCCGGCCTCGGTGAGCGCCCTCTCGGTCGCCCGAGTGGCCATGAGCGACACTCTACCCATGCTGCGAGTGAGCTTCCGCGAGTACTCCTTCGGTTTTTCGAATTGAGTCACGGGTGCGGCCAGGTGGGAACGAAGATCTTGAAAACGGTCCCACTCGGCGTAGCGGGTGATAGCCGAAGCCCCCGATTGGAGGCGCTCGCGCACGGTACCCCAGTCATCACCGAGAGCGGTGATGGCGCTCATCCCTGTCACCACGACTCGCTTCAAAAAAGCCCGCCGTTCACAGAGATGACCTGTCTGGTGATATAGGCTGCTTTGTCGCTGAAGAGGAAACTGACCAGCCCGGCGACCTCATCGGGTGTGCCCATTCGCCGGAGGGGGATCATCTGGCGAACGTGCTCTTCGGGGATCTCTTCGGTCATGTCGGTCTCGATGAGTCCGGGGGCCACGCAATTGACCGTGATCTTCCGCTTGGCGAGCTCGATGGCAAGGGACTTGGTCGCTCCGATGAGGCCGGCTTTAGAGGCACTGTAGTTGACCTGCCCGCGGTTTCCCATGAGACCGCTGACCGACGACATGGTGACAATTCGACCTCCCTTGCGGGAGCGGACCATCGGCATGACCAGCGGACTAAGGACGTTGTAGAAGCCGTCGAGATTGGTGTGGACCACGGTGTCCCAATCCTCGCCGGTGAGAGCGGGGAACGCTTTGTCGCGAGTGACTCCGGCGTTGCAGACCACTCCGTAGAAGGCTCCGTGCTCTTCCACCTCGGCGGTCAAACACTCGGCGCACTCTTCCCGCCGGGAGATGTCGAACTGCAAAATTCTGGCCCCTCCGGAAATCTCTTGGGCCACTGCCTCGGCAGCCTGGACGTCACTGCGGCAGTGTAAGACCACTTCAAACCCGTCGGCCCCCAACGACAGGGCGATGGCCCGTCCGATCCCTCGGCTGGAGCCGGTCACTAAAACTCGTTTCATTTCTTCTCCTCCGTCAAACCAGGTGGCTCACCTTGGTAAACGCTGATCACGCCCTGTGCCGAAACGTCGGGAGCCTCTATTCTGCCTTCGAAAATCCCCAGGTTGTCGTGCTTATCTCTGGCTCGAACTTCGATGGTGAGAGTGGTTCCCAGAGAGAAAACGGGATGAGACGCTGTGTACTTTTTGACTCCCAGCAAGAAGCCGACCTGAGGGCCGCCGCCCCTTTTGCCCGCCCAGGCCGCCACGGCCTGAGCCAGGTATTCGATACCGACCCAACTCGGGACTCCGTCGTCCCTGAAGAAGGTCGAACTCTCCCTGATCGTCACCCGGGCCGTCAAAGACTCTTCCGTGCAAGAGACGATCTCGTCGAGCAACAGCATGGAGCCTTGGTGAGGCAAAATTTCCGACAGGTTTGTCATAGGCTACACTTCCACTCTTCGACCCAGAATGACCGAGACGTTACTCCCGCCGAAGGCAAACGAATTGGACAAGAGATAACGAGAGCGGGATAAATCGAGATGGGTGCCCGCGCTCACCAGGTTGAGGGTTTTGAGCTCCGGGTCGGTGACCCCGTCATTGACCTGTACGGGGAGGGACCCGGATTGATTGAGGTCGGACAGTATCAGCCAGCAGAGGGCCGCCTCGATGGCTCCGGCCGCACCCAGGGTGTGGCCGGTGAGAGCCTTGGTGCTGCTGCAGGGGAGTTGTGTTCCGAAGATGTTGTGGACGGCCAGACTTTCCGCGCTGTCGTTGTGGGGGGTGCCGGTGCCGTGAAGGTTGAGATAGGAGATATCGGCCGGAGCAAGCTCGGCATCACTCAAAGCTTTCTGCATGCACTCTTCGGCACCTCGACCCTCGGGGTGAGGGGCGGAGATGTGGTAAGCATCCGAGGATTCACCCAGACCGCAGAGCTCGATGTCGCTCTCCTTGGGACCGAGCACAAAGAGGGCGGCCCCTTCCCCGATAACGATTCCGTCTCGATTGAGACTCAACGGATTGGGCAGACCCTGGGCCACCGCTCCCAGGGCGGTGAAGCCGTTGCCGGTGAGACGGCAAAGGGAGTCGGCGCCGCCCACGACGACGGCATCGCAAATCCCGGCCTCGATCAAATTGCGAGCGGAGTAGAACACTTTGCCGCTGGAGGAGCAGGCGGTGGAGATGGTGATGGCCACGCTCTGAAGGGCGGCGTGACCGGCCAGAAACTCGGCCACCGTGCCCATCTCTTGCTTGTAGTCGTAGTAGCCGGGTGGGAATGAGCCGGTGTCTCGCTGTTCGATCAGAGCTTCCTCGACCTCCAGAATGCCGGAGGTGGAAGATCCGATGACCACACCCACTCGACTCGGACCGAAACGGTCCACCGCGGCCGCCACTTCATCTTCAATCTGTTGATAGGCCGCCAGTAAGAGCCTGTTGTTTCGGCAGTCGTATCTCTTGAAATCCCCCTCGATGGGCGGGAGTTCGCCGCTTACCCGTCCGAAGTAGGGCTGGCTATCGAGGACCAGGTCGGGCAGCCGGACCAGACCTTCGCGAGAGCCTGCCAGGGCTGCAGCCAAGACCGTTTCCCTGCTGTTTCCGAGGGAGCAGACGATGCCGGGCGCGGAAAGGAGGTGTCTCAAAAGTCGATCTCCGGGAACTGTTTGATGTGGAGGGTGTAGCCCCGTTCCAGGTTTTTGAAGACGATCTTCTTACTTTTGTCGGGCAGGTCTTCATAGTCGATGTTGATGATCTTGAGGCCGCCGAAATAGATGGAGCGGTTGTTGTCGCTCTCCTCGATGTGGAGCTTTCGAGGTGCGGAGAGCCAGTATGTTTTGGGCTTGGAGTTTTTCATCTGCTCACGAATGGGGTCGATCGGCCAGCTGGCCAGCTGAAACTCGGCTAGTAGGTGCTCCGGGCTGAGTCTGGCGGCGACCTGTGGGATGGTGAAGAACTGGAGTCTCTCTCCGTCGAATTCGAGGGTGAAGATGCGCGCTCCAAAGGTCGCGAGACCGACCATGGTGAGCTGCTGGGAGTCGATCTCAAGCTGAGAGAGGAAGGTTTGGTGGTTGTCTCCGTATTCGATGGTGATGGTCTGGTTGTAGGAGCCTTGCAACTCGGCTTCAGATAGAGGCAGAAGCTCGAAGTAGGCGTCGCGGGCGATCTCCACCGCTTGCACCTGCTCCACGGTGCGCTTGGAAGTGAGGGGCGGATCGCATCCTGTCAAAAGGACGCTCCCCAACAGCAGCACGGAGAGTATGAGGCGACGGCCGAGTCTCATCGTCTATTTGGAGACCGCCACGGAGAGACCGACCTGAGTGAAAAATCGGGACAGCTCTTCTCCTGGTTCGATCTCTTTGTAGCAAAGACCCGGCGCTCCCGAGGCGGCGCCAAGCGTCCGGCATATCTCGGAGGCGAATCGTTCGAGTTTGTCGACCTTCGCTCTGGTGACGTCGGAAAACCGCTGGGGCTGGACCTCCATGGAAAGCTCTCTGTTCAGCTCCGCTAGATAGGAGATGCTCAAGAAATCGACCCGAGCGGCGATTTCCCGCGGAGGAATCTTTTCGGCCGCGCTCCTAAAGAGCGATTGCATGTGGGAGTTGACCTCTCCGATTCGAGTGATGTCCTCGCTCACCAGGGCTATCTCCGCGGGCTTGTCCAGCTTCTCCTGAAAGAAGAGGTAGGCCATGAAAACCCAATAGGTGGCGAAATCCCAGACAATCTTGGTGGGCATCACCTGGGGGTGGCCGAAGATCGGATACTGGCCTTCGAAGATCTCCATGGTTCGACCGGCTAGAGAGAGAAAGAGGTTGTTGAGGAAACGAGTTTTGGAGCGGATGTTCTTTCCCCGGTAGTCGTCCAAGATAAGGCTTGAAATGAAGGTGTTGCCGACGGCGATGAAATCGCTCCCTGGGGAGTAGAACGGGTCGAGAAAGACGCCGGATTCGCCGGTGAGGTACCATCGCTTGGAAGAGTAGACTCGTCGACAGTCGTGGGAGTAGTTTTTCAGGGCCGCGAAATCTTGCACCTCGACTCCCGGCTTGAATATCTGAGAAGCGCACTGCGGTTCGTGCTCTTCCAACCAATGGCGGGTTTTGTCCAGACTACTGAGGGATGTGATCGGGTGCAGTTGTTCATCCACCACCACGCCCACACTGGTGGATCCGGAGGCCAGAGGAATGAGCCACACCCAATACCCTTTCCCCATGAAATGGTTGGTGCTGAACCAACGCGCCTTCGCTCCCTCGTGGCCCTCTCTCCAATCCGGTTCCGACGACCAATCGTCGATTTTGATCTCCTTGTCCACTCGAAACCAAACGGCACTCGCTTTGTGAGGGGAGGGCTTGCGCAGATCGAGCTTTCGCTTGAGAAGAGAGGCGCGGCCGGAGGCGTCCACCAACCATTTGGCCGAGACCGTGGAGGTTTTCCCGTCGTGACTGTAGGTAATCTGATGAGGGTGCTCGGATTCGGAGACCACCAGAGCGTCCACCCTGGCTCCATCGAGAAGTTCAACGCCTTGCTCGCGACACCGGGTGGAGAGATAGTTCTCAAAACGTCCGCGGTCCAGCTGATAGCTGGGAGTGGGTGGGAAATCGCTACCCCCGACTTCAAGCCGATTTTCGATCCGGCCCGAGCCGAAGAAAAACCGAAGGCCGAACTTGGGAAGCTGCGACTGACGAAGGTGCTCTTGCAGCCCCAGGGTATGGGTGAAGTATCGAGAGGCCAGCTCCACCGTCGATTCGCCCACCTTATGGGTGGCCTCGGTGACGGGAAAAGTAGACTTCTCCAGCACTCGGACCCCGAGCTCAGGAGCTTCCCGCTTGAGTTGTAAGGCGAGACTCAATCCCGCCAGGCCTCCGCCCATAATGACTACGTCGCTCACCGCCATACGTTTGAGTAAGGGTTGAGCCGCTCCTTCCGCTGGAGCGCTCGGCACGAATGAACAAGGAATGAAGAATCGATAAGGGAAGCGCCCACTCGTGCTGACGACCCTGAATATCCATCTCGAGCGCTGGTCGGCCTGGGCTCCCGGTCTGGAGAGTGAGAACCGGTGGCGAGAATGGGCTGAGAATACATTTGAACTCGATAAGGAAGTCTCGTATCCGAAGGTCAAGTTTCTACCCCCGATGATGCGTCGCCGCCTGAGCGAAGTGGGGAAGATGGCCCTCCACGTGGCCTACGACTGCCACCGCGATGAGCAGCTCCGGACCGTGTTCGCCAGTCGTCACGGTGAGGCCAATCAGACCGTCTCTATCTTAAAGGATATCGTTTCCAACCAACCGGTCTCTCCCACCAAGTTCAGCCTCTCGGTCCACAACACGAGTTCGGGTCTCTACACCATCTCTTCGGAGAACACCGCTCCCGCCACGGCCATAGCGGCGCGTCTGGATAGCTTTGAAATGGGGTTTGTGGAAGCGCACGGCTGCCTGGCTTCGAAGAGAGAGAGTCGGGTCATGTTGGTCTACGTGGATGCTCCCCTCAAGCCGCCTTTCGACGTCCTGGTGGACTATGAGCCCCCTTTCGCCGGCGCTTTTATTCTGAGCGCGGGACCGACCAAAAACCCGCTCCTCCTCACGCTCCAGCCGAGAGAGGGGGAGGAGGTGTCGAGTTCGGTCCACTGCCTATCGTTCATGCAGTTCCTGCTCAACGACGACCCCGAGCCGCTTCAGTTCGTGACCGATCGGCTCAAATGGACCTGGAGCAAACCTGGGAGTCCGTCAACGTCGGAACCTGACGGGGCACGGTGAGCTCGCCGAACAACAGATCGCGAGACTACTACTGGCGGCTCGCGGCCACGGGTTTCTGTTTCCTGACCTTTGGTCTGGGAGTGGTGGTGGCCTGTCTTGCCCTGCTCCCACTGGAGTTAGCCGTCGGAGATCGGGAAAAAAAACAGAAAACCGCTCGCCGCCTGATACGAACGATGTTTCGGGGATTCGTTCGACTGATGCGGTCCACGGGAGCCTTGATTGTGCGGGTGGACGGCGAAGAGCGGCTCCAGAGACCCGATAGTAAGCTGGTCGTGGCCAACCATCCCACTCTCATCGACGTGGTGATTCTGCTCTCTCTCATCCCCGACGCGGTCTGCATCGTCAAAGCCGAACTGGAGGGGTCGCTCTTCATCCGATTCTTGCTGCGAAGAACGGGATACATCACCAACTCTTCGGCTGAGACTCTCTTGGGCGGTTGCGCGGAGGTGTTTGCTCGGGGCGGCTCGGTCCTGGTCTTCCCGGAAGGCACCCGGTCGGTGCCGGGCAGGCCTCTCAAGTTTCTGCGAGGGGCCGCGCAGATCGCCCTTCGGTGCCGGAAGGACCTCACCCCGGTGGTCATCACCTGCCGGCCCCCGGCTTTGTTGAAAGGTCAAAAGTGGTACCAGGTACCGGCGAAGGAACCTGTCAGTATGCGTTTCACCACCGGGAGTGACATTCCGATCGATGGTTTCCTAGCCCCAAATGAAGGAATATCTTTGGCATCTCGAAAGTTGACTCGCCATCTGACCGACTACTTTCACCGCCTGCTTTCTCAGACAGACACGGGACATTGAAGGAGAACACATGGACAATCTAATCGAAGACATCAAAGTGATGATCGTGGATGTCCTCGATCTCGAAGACCTGGAGCCCGACGAGATCGACACTCACGACTACCTCTTCGGCGAAGGCCTCGGTCTGGACTCTATCGACGCTCTGGAGCTTGGGCTGGGAATCCACAAACGCTACGGAGTGAAGATCGAGGAGAAAGAAGCGCGTCAGGCTTTCCGCTCGGTGGCCACCCTGGCCGAATACCTTCAGAAAGAACACAGCGTCGATGCACGACCGAGCTGAGATTCTCAGCGAACTCAGAACCATTCTCGCCGAAATGTTCGAAGTGCCGCCGGAGGCCGTCACCCCGGACGCGGGTTTATACGACGAACTCGACCTGGACAGCATCGACGCCATCGATCTGATGGTGAAGCTGCAGGATATGACGGGCAAGAAGGTTCAGCCGGAGGACTTTAAATCGGCCCGCACGGTGGAAGACGTGGTGGAAACGGTGTATCAGCTCGTTCGTGGATAAAGGTCCCAAACTTCTCGGTCTGGCTATAGGCGTCGTTCTCTCTTTATACCCGTTCTGTGTTTACTTCGGCCTTCAGCAGTTCGGACCCCGAATTGTGGCCGCCGTCTTGCTCACGCTCTTCTGCGTCCGGTATCTGGCTCTCAAGTCGCACACGGGCTTTCTCCGGAGCAATCTTCTGCCTGCCGCCAGCGCCACCGGCGTGGTCTTTTGCGCGGTCACGATCCTGGCCGATCAGTCCCAGTTTCTCAAGTTTTATCCGGTCTTCTCGAACATCTTTTTCTTGATCCTTTTTGCCTCTTCGCTTCGCACGCCACCCACCGTCATCGAGAGAGTAGCCCGTCTCCGGCACCCGAATCTGTCTCCCAGGGGAGTTCGGCATACTCGGCAAGTGACCGTGGTCTGGTGCTTCTTTTTCGTGCTAAACGGCATGGCCGCACTCTACACGGCGATGGTCTCGACCATGAAAGTCTGGACCCTTTACAACGGTTTCATAGCCTATCTCTTGATGGGAGTTCTGTTCGGTCTGGAGTTTCTGGTTCGGAAGGCTCGTATGGCCCAGGACCGTCGCGAGGGCTGGTCGGCGTGACCACTCTCTCTGGATTACTCTCTCAGCTCGGTGGGGAGTCGCCGGAACGAGTCGTCGCTCTGACCGGGGAGCAGGAGCGGACGGTTGGGGAACTGCTGAGCGATGTGGGTGCTCTCTCCAACGGATTGAGGGAGAGAGAGGAGCGCGAGTGGGGCATCTATCTGGAGGACGCTTTCGATTTTCTCACCGCCTTTCTCGCACTTCTTCAGGCTGGGAAGCGCCCGATTCTGCTGCCTAACAAGCAGCCGGATTTTCTCGAACGACTCGACCTGCAGGCTGTTCTTCTACAAGGGGAGTTTGAAGCGCTGAAAGCTCACTGGAACAAGGACATCCCAGGAGCCGTGAGCGGTCAGGGGATGTCGCTCTACACCTCGGGATCGACCGGCAAGCCGAAAGAGATCGGCAAGACTCTGAACAATCTGGAAGCCGAAATCCAAAACCTGGAAACCGTTTTCGGCTCCCAGCTGGCAGACGCCGTGGTGCTCTCCACGGTCTCCCACCAACACATCTACGGGCTTCTTTTCCAAGTCCTGTGGCCAGTCTGCGCGGGCCGTGTCTTCGATAGCCGGGCCCAGTTTTTTCCCAGCGATCTGAAGGCTCGGATGGAAGGTTTCCCGCGATTTGCGCTGATTTCAAGTCCCTCTCATCTCCAACGTCTGGATGAACTCCTAGATTTGCAAGCTCACCGCGAGCAGGTTTGCGCCCTGTTTTCGTCGGGTGGTCCGCTCCAGCGCTCGTCGGCGCTGCGGCTTTCGGAAGTCTTGAATCAGGGGGTGGTGGAGGTCTTCGGGAGCACCGAAACGGGAGGGGTGGCCTATCGTACTCAGAGCTCTTCATCAAACTCTCATCTTTGGACCTCGTTTCCCGAAATCGAGCTGCGGATCGGGGAGGACGGCTGTCTCTGCTTGCGCTCTCCGTACATCGACACCACTCGATGGTTTCGCATGGACGACCGGGTCCGGTTCGCGGAAGACGGCCGTTTTGAGCTTCTGGGACGGGCCGACCGGGTGGTGAAGGTCGAGGGGAAGAGAGTCTCTTTGCGGGAGGTCGAAGAGCGCCTGCAAGCATCCCCTCTCGTCGGGGAGGCCGGCGCCGTCCTGCTTCAAGGGCGGCGGAGCTACCTAGGAGTGGTTTTGGTGCCATCGGAGGAGGGAAAGGACAGATTGGGGGAGCTTGGCGTCTCGAACTTCAAGAGTTTGCTGAAGGCCGAGTTAGCGGGCTATTTCGAGCGGGTCGTCCTTCCCAGAAAGTGGCGGATCGTCTCCTCGATGCCTCGCAACAGTTTGGGGAAAACGACTCAGGAGAGCCTCCAGAATTTGTTCAGCCGGCAGAACATCACGACCGAACCCACCGTCGTTTCAGTGAAGAAGAGCGACAACACCGTCGAGATGGAGCTTCATATCTCCGACTCCTTACCGTACTTCGACGGCCACTTCCCCGGACGTCCCGTCCTACCCGGGGTGGCTCAAGTGGACTGGGCGGCCTGCCTGGGAAAGTCTCATTTGGATGTGGTGGGCGAGTTCCAAGGCCTGGAAGCGCTGAAGTTCTTTCAGTTCATTTTGCCGGACTCCAAGGTGAATCTGACGCTCACATACAAGCCCGACAAACAGAAGCTCTATTTCTCCTATCAGGGAGATAGCGGCAAATACTCTTCCGGGCGGATCGTCTTCGGGTCATTCAATGAATCATAGTCTCTGTGTCGTCATACCTCTTTACAAACAGCTGCAGGCCATCGCCGGCACACTGCAGGCGGTGGAGGATCACGCACTTCCTTGCCTTCTCATAGACGACGGCAACCAGGAATCCGTTAGGATCTATCTGCAGGAGTTAGTGGAGGCCCATCCCCAAACCACCCTTTACTCCTTACCCGCCAACCAGGGTAAGGGTGGTGCGGTCATGGCCGGTCTGCGGATCGCTCGAGAGCGCGGTTTCACTCACGCTCTCCAGGTGGACGCCGACGGACAACACGATCTGACTCAGATCCCCGTCTTCAAAGAGCTTTCGGAGAAAAATCCGGCCGCGCTGGTGACCGGACAGCCGGTCTTCGACGTCTGCGTCAATCGACTCCGACAAGCGGCTCGGCAGATCACTCATTTTCTGGTCAAGGTTCAGACTTTGTCGCTGACCGCGCCGGATACCATGTGCGGCTATCGAGTCTACCCTTTGGATTCCATCTGCTCGCTACTCGATAGAGTGCAGGTCGGTCGACGGATGGACTTTGATATCGAGCTTTTGGTGCGCACTATCTGGGAGGGCATCCCGATCATCAAGCACTACACCCGCGTCATCTACCCCGAGAACGGAGAGTCTAATTTCGACTATCTCCACGACAACATCCTGATCGCGAAGATGCATACCAAGCTGGTCTTGGGAATGCTTTATCGCCTGCCGTCCTGGATCGTCCGGGGGCGTAAAAAGGGTGGCGAACGGCACTGGGCCGAGATTGAAGAGCTGGGGTTCGTGTGGGGGATTCGATTTCTGGTCTGGTGCTATCGAGTCTTCGGACCGGCGGCTTTCAAGGCCGTCCTGTGGCCGGTGATAGCGTACTATTTCCACACCAACGAGACGGCTCGTCGGGCTTCACTTGAGTTCTTATCCCGGGCCTACCGGCAAGGCTCCGGCCATCCGGAGCTTGCCCAGCCCCCCACCAGAAAGACCAGTTTTAAACACTTTCTGCAGTTCGGAAGCTGCAATCTCGACAGGTTGGCGTCGTGGTGCGGGGCCAAGAAACTGACCGAACTGAACTTTGTCCAGAAGGACGAGTTTTTCGAGCACTTCTCCCAGGGCGTGGGGGCCGTCTTGATCAGTTCTCACCTGGGGAATATCGAGATGTGCCGGGCGCTGGTCACTCAGTTTCCCAAGATTAAGTTTCATATCATCATGCACACCGGACACGCCGGGATGATCAACTCGGTGCTCAAAGAGGTCAACGCCCAGGCCGATCTTCGCATCATCGAGGTGTCCAACATCGGTCCGGAGACGGCCACCTTCTTGAAAGAGCGGGTGGAGGCCGGAGAGTACGTGGTGATTCTGGGAGACCGCACGCCGGTGCACTCCCAGGGTCGCGTCTCGGAGGTAGAGTTCCTTGGAGAGAAGACTCAATTCCCCCAGGGGCCGTACGTGCTCGCTCATCTTTTAGGATGTCCGGTCTTCACCATGTTCTGTCTGCTGGAAAACGACCGATACAACCTGTACATAGAGAAGTTCGCCGAGAAGATTAAGCTCTCACGAAAGAGCCGGCAAACGGAGCTTCAGGAGCACGCCCAGCGTTATGCCGAAGTGCTGGAGCGCTACTGCCTGAGGCAGCCGCTGCAGTGGTTCAACTTCTACGATTTCTGGGGTTCTCAGGCCCCTGTGGAAAAGAGTGAGGAGCATCATGCCGCTCTTGCGCACTGAGGAAGCGGTGAGCTTCGGCGCTCAGCCGATCACGGTTTGCCAGATCGTGGCCCTCGCTCGAGGAGAGCAGAAGGCGGAGCTTTGTCGAGATCCCGAGTTTGCGGAGCGTATCGAGAGCGGTTTGCGCTTGCTGGAGAAACTGCTCGAAGAGGACGGTGTGATCTACGGGGTGACGACGGGCTATGGGGACTCGTGCACCGTGGCCGTGGACCGGGAGTTGGTGGAGGAGCTGCCTCTGCATCTCAGTCGCTTCCACGGGTGCGGTCTCGGTCGTCACCTGAGCTGTGAAGCCTCGTTCGCCACTCTGGCCGTTCGTCTTGCCTCCCTTTCCCGCGGCTACTCGGGTGTTCGTCTGGAGCTTCTGCAGCGACTGGTGGAGCTTCTCAATCACCGCATCGCTCCGGCCATTCCTGAAGAGGGTTCGGTGGGCGCCAGTGGCGATCTCACACCGCTCTCTTACGTGGCCGCGGCCCTGGTGGGGGAGCGTGAAGTCTATTTTGGCGGAGAGCTCGTGGGGGCCGCGCAGGCCCTCCGAGAGGCGGGCCTGCAGCCGCTGACATTGAGACCGAAGGAAGCGCTGGCGATCATGAACGGGACCACCGTGATGACGGCCCTCGGCTGTCTGGCTTACGCCCGGGCCGAGTATCTGACTCGCCTCTGCTCCCGAATCACCTCGCTCGCCAGTCTTGCTCTCAAGGGCAACCCCCAGCATTTCGAGGAGAAGCTGTTCGCTTTGAAGCCCCACCCCGGACAAAGCGAAATCGCCGCCTGGATACGTGGAGATCTCAAAAAAAGGACGGGCTCCAACGGATCGTTGCGCAACTCGGCTCGCCTTCAGGATCGGTATTCCGTTCGCTGCGCGCCCCACGTGATCGGGGTTTTGCGGGACGCTCTCCCGTGGATGCGCCGGACCCTGGAGGTGGAGCTCAACAGCGTCAACGACAACCCGGTGATCGATGGTGAGGAGGGTAGAGTGTTGCACGGCGGTCATTTCTACGGCGGGCACGTGGCCTTCGTGATGGATTCCATGAAAAACTGTGTGGCCAACCTCGCCGACCTGCTCGATAGACAGCTGGCTCTGCTGGTCGACCAGAAGTTCAATAACGGACTGCCTCCGAACTTGAGCGGATCAAGCGGGGTGCGCGCTCAGATAAACCACGGCTTCAAGGCTGTTCAGATCGGGGTTTCGGCATGGACTGCCGAGGCTCTCAAAAATACCATGCCGGCCAGCGTCTTCTCGCGCTCCACCGAGTGTCACAATCAGGACAAAGTCAGTATGGGTACCATCGCCGCCCGAGACTGTCTGAGGGTTTTGGAGCTGACCGAGCAGGTCGCGGCGGCCCAGCTGCTCGCGGTCGTCCAGGCTCTTCGTCTGCGGCTGGAGCGTCAGGAGGTCGAGTTGAACGATCTGAATTCCCGGTTGGTGGAGTTTTATCAACAGGTGGCCGCCGGTTTCCCCGGGGTGGTGGAGGACCGTCCCCTGGAGGGAGAACTGAGAGAAACGGTGGAGCAGATTCGCCGCCAGAGTTGGTCTCTCTATGAGTGAGCGAACGCTTGAGGCGGAAGTCTGTGTGAAGGTGCCTTTTCACGACGTGGATTCCATGAAGGTCGTCTGGCACGGCAACTACCCGAAGTATTTTGCCGCCGCTCGTTGCGCCCTCTTGGACAGCCTGGAGTACAATTACGACCAGATGGCTCGCTCGGGCTACGCCTGGCCGGTCATCGACATGCGGGTGAGGTATGTGAAGCCTGCTCTTTTCAATCGCGAGATTCTGATCAAGGCCAGACTGGTGGAGTGGGAGCATCGGCTGAAGATCGACTATCTCATCCGTGATAAAGAGAGCGGGGAGAAACTGACCAAAGGCTATACGGTGCAGGTCGCGGTGGATATGAGCAACAACGAGATGAAGCTCTATTCTCCAGACATTCTGTTAGAGAAGATCGGAGTGAAAGTATGAAAAGGTTCATACTGATACTCTTTTGGACTTTCTGGTTTTGCGGGCCCGCTCTTTGCCAGGTCGGTCAAGAGGCTCAGGTGTTTCAGCACGCCGTCAACGTCAAGGCGCCCGGCCCGGACTTTCTGGCCGTGAGAAGCAGCCTGGCGGGCGCCGCGGTGGTACGCAGCGACTTCAAGCAAAAGAAGACGCTCACCGTCTTGAAGAAGCCGATCGTGTCGGCCGGAAACTATATCTTTTCCAAGGATTACGGCCTCTATTGGAACATCGGCGCTCCCGTGGACACCAGCTACGTGCTCACCGATAGCTATATGGTGGAGAGGCAGAAGGGCTTCAAGCAAAAGGTCGTCACCCCCGATCAGCAGCCGGCCATCTTCGGTCTGACCGAGGTCTTCGAAGCGATCTTCGTGGGTGATCTCGATCGCCTCTCCCAGGATTTCGCCATCCATTTTGTAGGCTCGCCTTCGAACTGGACGATCGGGCTTGTTCCTCAGCGTGGACTTCTGAAGAAGATGTTTAAGAAAGTCGTTTTGGCGGGTGGCCAAACGGTGGGGGAGGTGAAGTTGTATGAGGCCAACGGCGATTCGACTCACCTGAAATTCGACAACACCACTCGACGGCCGCCCAGCCTTTCGGCGGCCGAGAAGAAGCTGTTTGCTCGCTAAGCTCGGGCCCAAGTTTCGGATCCCGTGGCTCGTCGCTCTGGTCTTGATGGCGGGCTTTCTCGTGGTCCGGGCCGTGGACGGCTTTCCGCTGGAGACCAACATTCTCAAACTGCTCCCGGACACGCGCACCGATCCGCTCACCGAGCAAGCCTACCGGCAGTTTGAGATGGCCACCGGCCGACGAGTCGTCTTTCTGGCCGGTGATGAGGCCGCCGCCGAAAAGCTTTATCAGGGCATGACAGACTCGGGTCTCTTCAGCGAGATTTCCTTCCGGGTCGACCCCGAGCGGACCCGCAAGATTTTTGAGCTTTACCGGCCCCATCGACATTCTTTATTGAGCAACGAGCAAAGACGGTTTCTGACCGCCGGAGAGACGGAAAAGCTGGTCCAACAGGCCGAGAAGAACCTCATGAGTCCGGTCTCCATAGGCAGCACGGCCGGTCTGGCTCAGGACCCTCTCTTTACTTTCATGGAATTTTTGAAGTCACTTCAGGCCGAAGCGGGCGCCTTCACGGTCGAGGGGGACCTGCTGGTCGCTCGACATCAGGACAAGGAGTACATCCTGGTCGTGGGCGAGCTGGAGGACAACGCCTTTTCGATCAGCGCTCAAGAACGCTTCGATCGGTTCTATCGAGAGATACGCTCGCAAGTCCAGGGGGTGGAGCTTCATTCCGCCGGAGTGATCCATCACGCCGTGGCTGGGACCAATTCGGCCAGACACGACATCTCCACCATCGGGATCGGGTCGATGGCTGGTCTGGTCCTGCTGATGTGGGTGGCCTTTCGCTCTTTGCGACCTTTGATGATAAGCTTCGTCCCGGTTTTGTTCGGGTTTGTTGCCGCCCTGGCGGCCTGTGTGCTGGTATTCGGTAAGGTCCATCTCTTCACGCTGGTCTTCGGAACCAGTCTGGTGGGGGTCTCTATCGACTACTCCTTTCATTTTCTGGCCGAACGTCTGAGCGCGGGAGAGGAGTGGGTCCCGGAGGCCGGATTGAGACACATCTTCGCAGGCATCACTCTGGGCCTTCTCACCAGTCTGGCGGCCTATCTGGCGCTTGCCGTGGCCCCCTTCTCAGGGTTGAGACAGATCGCCGTCTTTTCCACGGTGGGGCTCACCGGTGCCTATCTCACCGTGGTTCTTTGGTTTCCGGTGTGGCTTCGTTCCCCCTCGCTTCGATATCGGCCACCCACCCTTCGTTTGGCTCGGGCGGTCGTCAAGTTCTGGTCGTCAGCCAAGCCGAAAGGGCAGCTTCTCTTCTTCCTGCTTGCTCTGGTGGTCTTGGCAGTCTATGTCGCTTTCAACTTGAAGGCGGACGACAACATACGCGCTCTGCAGAGCTCACCCCGAGAGGTAGTGGAGCAAGAGGATTTCGTGAAAGAGATCGTGGGCTCGAGCAGCGGGACTCAGTTCTTTGTGGTGCGGGGCGGCACAGAGGATGAGGTTCTCCGGAGGGGAGAAGAGCTCGCCTCTCGGTTGGATATCGAGGTGGAAGAGGGGCGCATCAAGCGGTATCGCTCGATTTCCAGGGTCCTTCCCTCGTGGCAGCGGCAGCAGGAGGACTATCTGTTGCTTCGCCAGGAGGTGCTGGACCCGAGTTCGGCCGTCGGCCGCTACCTTTCGGACATGGGTTTCGAGGAGGAGGTGGTGTCCGGATTTCGAGAGAGCTATCAGCCGCTGGAGGTGTCGCCACTGACGGTGAAGGAGCTCATGGCTTCCCCTCTGGCGGAACTCTATTCCCAGCTCTGGATAGAGTCCGAGGACGGCCGTTCCTTAGCTTCCATCGTGGTTCTAGACGGGGTGACTGAGCTTGAGGAGATGCGCCTGCTCGCCGGCTCGCTCGACGGGGTGGCGTTCGTCAGCCGGGCCGACGACGTGTCCGCTCTTTTGCAAACCTATCGAAGGTTGAGCTCCTGGCTGGTGGCCGGAGCCTACTGTACAATCTTTCTTCTGATGTTGCTTCGATACCGACTCCGAAACGCGCTGAGCGTGATGATCCCCCCGGTGGGAGCAGGTCTCGCAGCGCTGGCTCTCTCGGCTGCCCTGGGGCTCACCCTGAACCTCTTCAACACCCTCGCTTTGATCATCGTCCTCGGAGTAGGCATCGACTACGCTATTTTCTTTGCCGAAGGGTCCGGAGATCGAGAGGTCGTCATGCATGCCGTTCTCTTGTCGGCGGTGACCACCATACTGTCGTTCGGACTGCTGGCTCTCAGCGGGACTCCGGTGATAAGCTCCTTCGGGTTCGTGGTCTTTGTAGGGATTTGCGTGTCGCTGTTGTTGGCGCCGATGGTGGGGGGCGGGCCATCGGTGGGCAAGCCGCCGTCGTTGTGACAAGAAGCAAGAGTATCGCAACTTTCTCCGAAAAACGCTCCATGCCAAGCTTCCAACACTTTCAAAACCAATCCGGACGAACGCCGCAAAAGCCCACCATGGCCAATCAGGACCTCAGTCTCAGTGGAGTGATGCAGTTTGCCGAGTCCGCTCGAAAGCTGAACTTCGAAGCAGTCTGCCGCGTTCAACCTCTGGTCAAGAGCTATCGGGACAAAGTCCAGGCCACCTCGAAGGCGATGCTCGAAGCCGAATCCGCCTTGGAAGGAGAAGCTGAGATCCCGGCAAGCTACGCAGCGAGCCTCAGCCTTATCAAGGAGGGCTTCTCGACTCATCTGGGCTCGCTGGACGAGTGGATGAACGCTCTGGGTCAAAAGCGAGAAGCGGACGCGGATAAGGCGATGGCCAAAGTGCAGGAGAGCGGCCGGCAGTTGGAAGATTCGCTAAAGGGGCTATCCGCGCCCACGAGCTAGCGACCGAGCCCCCGGCGCTGTCTGAACAGGCCCGTCAGAACCACAGCGCCTCAACCCCTCTTGTCAGCACTTGTCAAACACTCCATTTCGTAAACTCGTATACTAAAGTCACAACAATCAACGAAGGATTCCACAATGAGAACCTTCGGCGAGGGAGCCCGAATACGGGTTTTAGGGATGGAGGCAGAATAATGCTAGCAATAGCTCAAGCTAAGTTAGACGGTTCCGCTGCACGCACACAAGACGTGAGAGAAGTAGAGCCGCTACCCCCGCAATACGCAAACGACGTCGACTTGCAACTCATGATGCGAGTGAAAGCAGGCGACGATGAAGCTTTTAACGCTTTGATGAAAAGGCAGGAGAAGACGGTGGTGAATCTGGTTTACCGTTTTACCGCCAACAAAGAGGTGACCCACGATCTGGCCCAGGAAGTCTTTATGAGACTCTATCGCGCCGCGCCGCGATTTGAGCCCAGGGCCAAGTTTTTCACCTTCCTGTATCGCATCACGCTGAACCTTTGTCGCAACTACCGTGCCAAGGCCAAGCGTCGACAGACCTATTCGCTGGATGATGCCGGCGACGGGCAAACCGGACCTACACGAGACCTGGTCGATCCGACCGGTTCGGCCGAAGACGAGATTGCTCGTCAGGAGCTTTCCGTGGTGGTGAGACAGGCCGTTGATGCTCTTCCCGAGCAGCAGCGAGAAGCTGTGATACTGCAACGATTTCAAGGGCTGGCCTATGAGGAGATCGCGGAAGCACTGAACCTCTCGATTCCCGCCGTGAAGTCGAGAATTCACAGAGCCAAGCTCAATCTTCAAGAGAAGTTGAAGCCCTATCTGGAAAGAGGAGAGTTCGTGGCCTAGAGTCGAGCTCATAGAGTCAATGCGCGTGAGTTCATCTGCCTGAGGAGTGACTCCAAGGTCGTCCCGGGTGTCAGCACCTGTCAGGACAGTTGACTCCGTTTCGCGGTAAGATAGGAGTCTAGGAGGCAGCTTATTCGACATATATTAGCCATATTCACGATCTGCTACGCTTTCATACTGGCCGTCACCGGCTACACCGGCGGGCTGGCGATCGCCGTCATTACCACGGCGTTCTACATCTCCAAGGTGGAAGAGTCGGAGGAAGAGTTGTCGGCGCGCTAACCAGGACGCGTGAAGAAACTTTTGAATTCAAAACGCGCCTGTCAATAAATTGCCGAATCCCTGTAACATTCGTTGCATTTTATTAACATCCGGACCCTACGATCGGTCGGCCCCACGAGCTACTCTCAATAGAGAGATGAGTGTGCTCCTTAACCAAAGATCCTTCACGAAGCTGCCTGTTCAGCGCCAAGTGCCGGGCGCCAAGGCGACGACCGCCACAGCAAGTTCGGTGGAGTTGGTTCAGTTGAAGTTGAATCAGGGCGCGAGCGTTTATCAAGCCACCATCAAGCCTGCTCGCCCCAAGTCCACGGGCGCGACCCAGTGGCAGAGTCTTCCTACAAACTCCACCGCCCGACCCTCAGCGGAGAGACCGAAACTCCAGTTCAAACACTTCACCCAGCGCAACCAGGCGAGCGTTGCCCCCCACCCGTCTCGTCCCATTCCGGCAAATCGGCCGGTTGTGGAGCCACCGGTCAAGACCAACTCCCAGCCTCCCCGAGCCAATTTGGATTTGGGAGCCCAGCACGTCGCGCGAGGAAACGCTCCTTCGGTGGTGGGGGAGATGGCTCGAATCGCCAACCCCGAACTCCGCAAGAGAGACTCCCAGAACCGAGGACGACTGACTGCTCGCTTCTCCGCCGAACTTAAAGTAGCTTTGGGTAGCGGATCTCAGAACGGCAACAACAGCGTTCCCGATTTCGTGCCAAGCCACGGGGCCGCCATCTATCAGGCTACCGGCTGCAACTGCGTGGCCTCCTTCCTGGGCTTCGCGGGCACTCCCGAATAGGGGAGCCGCTTGAGCCGTAGGACCAGCAGCCCGATCGTACCGGATGAATTTGGTGATTACGATTCGCCCGTCCTGAAAACGCTGCGGGAGGTCTGGAACCGATTTCTCGAGGATGCAGCCGATGAAGACGATGTCCTTGGAGCTGTTCGAGAGGCTCGTCTGCAAGTCGATTCGCATATAGACAACTTGCAGGCTCAGGTTGATGCCAACATCTCCGACCCCGACGCGCCTCTCTTCCGCTCGGTGGCCCGTGCCTTCGTGGAGCACTTGGAGGCGCTTGAGCTCATGGAGCGGGAGTTCGACTTGTCTCCCGACGACCCGGAGTATGACGACTTTTTTGAGCGGGGGTATATGCTGGCCCAGGCAGCCACCAACCGCATGATGCAGGCCCACGAGGCGACGCTTGAGCAGATTGACAAAGAGGGATGGACCGCCTGTGGCTCCTGCGGAGCCCGCAATTTGGTGACCAATCGGGAGTGTCACAGCTGCCGGGTGGTTTTGCCCAAAGAGGTGCGGATGGTGAGTCAGAGAGGGCGGCAGTCGTTTCTGGCCGAGGAGGTGACAGTGCAGCCTTCGGTCGACGGAACCGTGACGGAGAACTTTCTGAGCGTGAAGAGAGCGGTCGACCGCTGGCTCGACCAACGCGAGGGGCTCTCTTCGGTGTTAGGTACCATCGGCGAAGTAAAGGAGAGCATGCGGTTGCATCTAGAGGACATCAGCCGGCTTCTTGATTCCCTGACGGCGGAGGAGCAGGGTGTGTCGTCTGCTCTTTTGGAAACGGACAATCGGGTGAGCGAATCTTTGAACTCCCTGTCCAGGCTCGAGCGAGCGCTCA